>JAABUT010000017.1_pt1 | contig 281840 bp, 263 predicted proteins | sample 5559281 | NCBI WGS metagenome assembly JAABUT01 (sample SAMN10711880, study PRJNA513359) | rock metagenome | isolation source: Antarctica rocks | place: Antarctica: Victoria Land, Ricker Hills nord | collected 2016-01-04 | reverse complement strand
TCGCTGCCCCCCCGCCGATGTATATCGTCGATGGTGTGCTCGGGCTGACCACCACCGTGTTGATGTTGCCGTCCACGGACAAGTAGCTGGGGCTCGTCGGCTTCGCCCACGAACTCCCACCATTAGTAGTCACAAAAAGACCGCCGTCAGTCGCTGCGAACATGTGCGCCGAATTGGCCGGATCCACAGCTACGCCACCGATATGAAGGCCGTCGAACACCCTTCCCGGGTCCTGCATCGCCCACGTGCCGCCCCCATCGGTGGAGGACAGAACCCCGAATCCGGGATAGCTGTCACCGCTATTGTTGGACTCCCCGGTCCCCGCTATCAGGTGACTTGAATTCGCCGGGTCGACCGACACAGCGCCGACAGCCAGGCTTGCCGCTTGGTCGGAGCGGGCAGTCCATGTTGTTCCGGAGTTATCCGAGGTCCATACACCCCCGCCAGCTGTGCCGACCACCACCCGTCCCGCATGAGTACCCGATGTGAGGTTCACCATCCCGGTGATGCGACCCGAGCTGGGCCCCCATAGAAGCCGCCGGAAGCCTTGAACGGTGGCCCCATCGGTGCAGGACCTAGTGGCAGCCACGACCGTCGGAACCGGTGTCGACGGTGAGCTGGACCTAGCTGGTGCCGAAGGGTCGCGCCGGTCTGTCTGGTGCGGTATACGTGGGCTAGGGCGCAGCGGCATCTGGGTTTTGGCCACCAGCTTTGAGACCACCGTCGCCAACCCGGATCCGGCCGGTGCAGCGGCCCCAGCCGGAACCGATATCGCGGAGGTCAATAGCACCACGGCTAGTGCACACACCATCCCAGCACGACGGAACAGCCCCTTGGCGCACACCGTCAGATCGAGTGCAGAGTGTCCCATCAGAAGTCTCCCTCGGCAGCTCTCGAGCCACCCTACGTTTCGTCGAGGATTTCAGTACCGACCTGCGGCGTCAATAGAAAACACCAAACAGGGAAGGTAGACAGAATTAGGTCACCATAAGGCTAATTCATGGGTGGCCCGAATTGATTTCTGTCCTGTCTGTTGACGTGGCGTGAACGGCGTCGCGCTTGTCGGGGGAGTTCCTTCCCAGACGAGGTTCCCAGCCGGGCCGCCGAGATAGCCGAGCGGCGCGGCGGGAGGCGACCAGCGCGGACCAACTCACCGTGGCAACTGGTTCCTTGAGCGGGTAGTGACCAGAGCAGATGTGCTCGGTGCCGCCTTCGGCGGCGCTGTCTTGCTGGGTTGTGGCGTGCCTAGCGCCGGTGGTCTCGCGGTCCGGCTGGGCTCGCTGCGCACCGGAGGGTAGGGCCATCGCGGCCGCACCCAGTGCAGCACCGTCGGCGCCGGAGCCGCCGCCGATCGCGCTGACCATTGGCACCACGAATCGCATCACGCCGGCAACACGACCAGCCCGTGCTCGTTCAGTGCGTGGCCGGCGAGGGCGTCGAGTACGAGGTCGAGGCCGAAGTCGAATTGGATAGGCCGTGATCGGGAAAGCTCTCCTGCATTGACGCAGCCACTTGAGTGACGGACTCGGGACCGTGGATCGGCAGCGACGCTTCTGACAGGGCAAACCTGCCAGGCTCTACACGATCGATGCGCCTACAACGAGGGCGCCCACCCCGGCGACGAGCGCCAAGCTGCTCGGCGCCCGGTCGATACCCACCAGCGAATTGATCTTCAGTGCCAGCGACACGAGCAATGGCGCCAGGAACAGCAGGCACGTGCCTACATAGGCCAACGTGTACATCGCGATGAATCTCGCGCTGACCCGGCCGACTGCCGGTGACTCCGGTTCGAGCGCAATGTCGACAGCCATATGCGCTCTCCTCGTCATGCGCCCCCTACTGACCAAGGTCCCACGAAACGAGCCGTCTTCGGACAGTCCCGGCGCTCGAAATCCCCGCGGTATCAGCGGTCGCGGCCGACGAGCTTCCACGCAGTCGGGAGCAAAGCGCCGGCGAGCGCACCCTTGACGATGCCGCCGAGGATGAACGGGGTGAACCCTAGGGCGATCGCGGTCGAGAGGCTGAGGTGCGCGGAGACGGCGAGCCACGGGACGCCGACGCCGAAGATGGCCATCTGGCCGACGAGGAACACCGGGAACGCCTTGAGCGGGGTGCGGTCCCAGCCGCGCGCGGCCGCCCAGCCCATCAGCGGAGCGGCGAGCAGGAAGCCGACGATGTATCCACCGGTCGCGCCCAGGATGACGTGCCCGCCGCTGGACCCGCCGGAGAAGATCGGCGCACCGGCGGCACCGATGACGAGGTAGGCCAGCATGCTGATGAGGCCACGGCGGACACCGAGGCTCGCGCCGATGAGCATGACCGCGAACGTCTGTCCGGTGATCGGCACCGGCGAGCCGGGGACGGGGATCGAGATCTGCGCGCACATCGCCGTCAGCGCGACGGCGGCCACCACCAGCACGGAGTCGCGCACCAGGGTGCCGGCGAGTGGCTGCAGGATGAACCGCCGGATCGCGGTGTCCCCGGCGGCGGGGGAACCGGCGGGCGGGTTGGTGGCGGACAGGCTCATTTGTTCTCCAACGGGGTAGCTGCTCGGACGTGGTGGGTGTGCGGAAGTGACGGGATGCGACATCCGACCACAGCCGGCGCCGAGAAATGCCGAATCGACAGGATTTCGGCTCCGGCCGGTGCAATCGGCATCTGTCGGCGACGGTGTCAGGCCTTCGGCGCGAACAGCTCGAGGGCGATGTTGTCGGGGTCGCGGAACTCGAGGATGTACCCGGCCCCGATGTCCTTGATCCCGCCGTGAGCGATGCCGAGCTCCGTCAGGGTGGAGGCCGCCTCGGTCAGGGCCGCATGCGAGTCGACGCCGAAACTCACGTGGTCGAGGCCGGTCCGGTCCTCGGCGAAGTCGTCGTCGCCGACCGGTCGAAGCCCGAAGAGCGAGCTTCCCAGCTGGTAGATCACCCCGCCATAGAGGAACGACAGCTGCTCGCGGGTTGCCGCGTCGGCGTCGGCGGGCAGTTCGAAGGCGACCGGGAACGCGAACACCCGGTCGTAGAAAGCACGTGAGCGCGCGATGTCGGTGACGGTGAGGCGGAGGTGGGCGAAGGAGCTCGTGGCGATAGGCATGGGGATGATGATGCCCGCCCCCGCGCCGGAGCTGTGTCCGTGCCGGCCACTAGCGTGCGTGCCATGTCCGACATCGATCCGACCGATCCCGTCGTCGTACTGTGTGCGGCCGGGATGCAGGCCGAGGGCGCTGGTGATACCGACGGGGCCCGGGGGTTGTTCGAGCAGGCCTGGCACGCCGCGACCACCGACTACCAGGGCTGCATCGCCGCGCACTACATGGCACGCCATCAGCGCGATCCGGCGGACACGCTGAAGTGGAACGAACGCTGCCTGAGCCTCGCGAACGCGGTCGGCGACGAGAGCGTGGCCACCTTCTACCCGTCGGCGTACCTGAACATTGGCAGCACCCTCGAGCAGCTCGGCCGCTGGCAGGCCGCCGAGGAGGCTTACGCCGAGGCCGAACAGGTGTTGTCGCGACTCGGCGGCGACGGCTACGGCCGACTGGTCCGGGACGCGGTGGCGCGCGGTCGGGCACGGGTCGCCGACCACCGGCAGGCGATTGCCGGCGCGTGATCGCTGCGACGACGCGTCAGGTCAGCGCCTGGATCTGGCGTCCGAGCCCGAAGTCGGCGAGGAAGACGACGGTCACGATCAGGACCATGATGAAGGCGAAGCGGCTGAGCCAGCGCTCGAGGTCGTCGTCGGCGCCCCACGACTCCATGCCGGCGACGAACGCGATGAGCCAGCCGATGACGATGATCGTGACGAGGAAACCGTTCCCGATGCGCAGCATCTGGAACTGGTCGCTGGTCGTCGGGTCGGTCTGCCTCTTGAGCCCGATGTACTCGACTAGCCGGGCGATGAGACTCCCGACCGGGTAGCAGAAGATGATCGCTATCAGCGAGATCTTCCATCCGTGACCCCTCATACCCGGATTCCCACGGGTTTCAACCTAACCCCGTCGACGCAGTCGTGCACCGACTGCGTGGTGCGCCACGACGCGCCAACGATGAAAGTGACGCACAGTTGTGACCGTGATCGCCGAAAGTCGCTATATCTTGACGGCGTGGCCATGACACCAACGGGGGCACGAACTCTCTCCGAATGTTCCGGATGACCAGCGAGCAGCTGCCCGGACTCGTCGTCCGCATCCGTTCCCTGATGCCCGCGCTGGCACCTGCGCAGCGCAAGGTCGCCGATGTCGTCCTCGCCGATCCGGCCGGCACCTCGGCCCGCACGATCAGCGAACTCGCGCACCTCGCGGGCACCTCCGAACCGACCGTGGTGCGGTTCTGCCAGGCCGTCGGACTGGCCGGGTATCCCGAGCTCCGGTTGCGCCTTGCCACCGAGACGGGCCGCGCCTCGGCGTCCGGGCTCCGTAACGTCGGGAGCGACATCCTGCGCGGCGACGACCTCGCGCAGATCGTCGACAAGGTCTCCTTCGCGGACGCCCGAGCGGTCGAGGACACGGCGTCCCAACTCGACCTGCCTACCCTCGGGGAGGTCGTCACGGCGGTGTCGGCCGCTCGCCGCGTTGACGTCTACGGCGTCGGCGCAAGCTACTTCGTCGCCCAGGACCTCCAGCAGAAGCTGCACCGCATCGGTCGGGACGCGTATGCCTGGTCCGACACCCACATCATGCTCACCAGCGCTGCTCTGCTCGACCGCAAGTGTGTCGCCATCGGCATCTCCCACACCGGGACCACGGTCGACACCGTCGATGCCCTGCTGCAGGCCAAGGCGAGCGGCGCAGTGACGGTCGCGCTCACGAACTACCCGCGTTCGCCACTGGCCACCGCGGCCGACCACATCCTCACCACGGCCGCCCGCGAGACCACCTACCGGTCCGGCGCGACAGCGAGCCGCATCGCGCAGCTCACCGTCATCGACTGCCTGTTCATCGGCGTCGCCCAGCGCAACTACGACCGCACCAGAACAGCCTTGGCGGCCACCTACGCTGCGGTCGCGAACCGGCACCGCAGTCGTCAGTGACGCGACGGCCGCTCAACTAGGGTGGGCCCGGTGAAACGAGTCCGGGCGACAGCACGGCTCCGGTCGGTGGCCCGGAAGGTTGTCATACCGTTCCGGGAGTCCCCGACGCAGGTCGCGCCGGCGCTGCCCGACGCTGAGCACGCGCCGCCCCGAGTGGCGGCGACCACGACCGCACCGCCCGGATGGTCGGCTGAGCTTCGACGCGCGCGCTGGCTCGACGGCACCCGGTTCGAGATCGGTGGCTGGGCCTACCTGTGCTCGAGCCCCTCGCTGTCGGCGCCTGACGCCTCCATCCGCGTCTATCTGCAGGACGCGGTCGGCTCGCGGCGTCTCGCGAGCGCGACCCGGCTCGTCAGTACGGAGGTCAACGCTCTGTCGGTCGATGCGGAGTACGACTGGAGCACGGCCGCTTTCGAGGCGGTCATCGACGTGGCGCCGCTGTTGGAGGAGTCCCCCGATGGGGTGTTCGCGCGGACCTGGACCGCATGGGTCGAGCTCGGCGACGGTGCCCATGAAATCGTCGGCCGGTTCCTCCGTCGGTACGAGTGGGGCTCGGCGGGTGAGCTTTCCGCCGAGGCTTTCGGTGAGGACCGGCAGGTTCGTCCGGTGTGGTCGGACGAGGCAGGGCTGTGTTTCGACGTTGCGCGCCGCAACGTGGTCGCCGACGAGCTGGTTCTGACCGGTCGCACGTTGACCGGGACGCTGCACCGCAATGGCGCCTTCGACGCCACCGCGGTGATGCTCGAGGACGTGAAGACGAAGAAACAGACGATCACCCCACTCACGGGTGACGCCGCGAGCGGGACGTTCTCGCTCGCCGTGCCCCGATCGAAGGTGCTGTCGAACCGGTCGATGCTGTCCTACCTGTACGTGCTGGACACGGCCGGCGTCCGGCGGCATGTGCACTGGGCGGCGACGCGCGGGCTCGAGTTCTCCGAGCGGCCGACCGACGGGCTGCTCGTGCGGCACGGATCCTCCGGTGTCATCCGGATCGAGGAGCACAAAGCCGACGTGCTGGTCGACGACGTCGAGTTCGTCGACGGTGACGACCCGGTCCTCCGCGTGTCCGGCGGCTGGCGCGGCGCCCCCGTCGGCGTGCGGGCCGAACTGCGCGGCCCGCGTCAGAGCGTCCGCGCCCGCTCGACGACCATCGCCGACGGTCGCTTCACCGCCATCATCCCGTTGCTCGTCGAGGACGCGTGGGGAAACTCCGGGCTGGCCCCCTACAACGGCAGCTACCGGTTGTGGGCGGTCCTCGACGACGACACCCAGGTGCAGGCCCGGGTGTCGCAACACTTCGTGGAGACCCTGCCCCGCAAGGTGTTCGACGATCTGGTGAACCTGCGCGTCGAGCGCTCGCCGCAGAACCTCTTCAGCCTCGACATCCGGGGGCCGTTGCCCGAGGACGAGATCGGCCCGTTCAATCTCGCTCGGATGACGCGTCGTTATACCGCCCTGGTCACCGAGCCGGGCCCGGTCGTGCTCACCGACTCTGTCTGTTACGAGAGTTTCGGCGGCCGTACCGCCAACGACAACACCCTGGCCATCCACGACGAACTGCTCCGCCGCCGCCCGGACCTGATCCGGTACTGGGCAGTCGACAGCCGCTCCGTACCGATCCCGGACGGCGCGATCCCGGTGATGTTCGGTGGCGCGAAGTGGCTCGATGTCCTTGCCACCAGCCGATTCGTCGTCACCAATTACTGGCTTCCCGATGGGTTCGCCCGTCGGCCCGGTCAGGTCGTCGTGCAGGCGTGGCACGGCACCCCGCTCAAGCTGCTCGGCAACGACCGGCCCATCCGCGATGAACAGCCCGACTACCGCGCCACGACCCTGCGGGACGTCGCGCAGTGGTCGTTCCTCGTCTCGCAGAACGCACACAGCACCGAGACCTTCAGGAACGCCTACGGATACACCGGCACCATCCTCGACGTCGGCTATCCACGCAACGACGTGCTCGTCGGTGCCCACAGTGCCGAACAGGCGATCCTCGCCCGACGCAGACTCGGACTTTCGCCCGCGGAGAAGGTGATCCTGTACGCGCCGACGTTTCGTGACGGGGTCGCCAAGATGGTCCGCTATCTCGACCACGAGGCCGTGGTGGCGGCGATGGGGCGTAGGACGACGTTGCTCATCCGCGGCCACACGAACACCATCAAGTACGGTGCTGACCTGGCTGGTAAGAGGATTCTCGACGTCACCACCTATCCGGAGATCACCGATCTCTATCTCGTCGCCGACGTCTGCATCACCGACTACTCCTCGGTGATGTTCGACTTCTCCATCACCGGCAAGCCGATCCTGTTCTTCGTGCCCGATCTCGAGGAGTACCGCGAGACGCTGCGCGGCATGTACTTCGACCTCGGCGAGATCAGCCCCGGGCCGATGCTGCAGACGAACGACGAGGTCGTGCGGGCGTTGTCCGCGCTGCCGGCGGTCACTGCCGAGTACGCCGACCGCTACGCCGCCTGGCAGGCGAGATTCAATCCCTGGGACGACGGGCATGCCGCCGCCCGGGTGGTGGACGCGTTGCTGGCCCAGGCCGACGACCTTTCCTAGCCGCTGCGCGAGCTCAAACGTGCGCCGCTGCCACGCTTCTCGCCGGTGCACACGTAGCCTGAGGTCCGCCGCGCCGGCCGGGCTCGACGATCAGAGCGAGGGAAGTGCGGCATGGGCAGACGCACCGCGATAGCTCTGCCGTCAGGTGCGATCAGGGTGGCCGTAGGACTCGCGATCCTCGGCATCACGTCGTATGTGTTCCTGACAGCGGCAGCGCGGCAGCTGGAGCCGGCGGATTTCGCGTCGGTCTCCGTCCTCTGGTCGGTGGTCTACATCGCCGGCCCCGGTCTGTTCCAGCCGTTCGAACAACAGATCGGCCGATCACTGTCGGCGCTGCGCGCGCACGGTGACGTGAGCATGGGCAGGTTGCGGCATGCGGTCAACATCGCCGGCATCCTGCTTCTGAGCCTGTGTGCGCTGACCGTGTCAGCCGTCGTTCCGCTCACGCGTAGCCTCTTCGGCGGTTCGTACACGGTGTTCGCAGCCCTCGTGCTGAGTTTCGTGGCGCTGGCGGCCGCCTATGTCTATCGGGGGGTCATCGCAGGGCAGGGCCGATTCGACCTCTACGGCCTGCAACTCGGTACCGAGGGGATGGTCCGCTTTCTCGGTTGCGTAGCACTCGCGTTGTTCGGGACTCACCTCATCGGGCCGTTCGCACTGCTGATTCCGGTCGCTCTCATCATCTCGGTGATCGTCAGCCTGCGGCCGCGGCTACTGCACGCGACGATCACATCGGCCACCCCGACCGTTGTCACGGACGTGTCCGCGTTCGAGCCGACAACCGGCGGGACCCGCGATGACGGCGACCTGGGGATCACGCTCGCTTGGCTGGTCGTTGCTGCCGCACTTTCTCAGACCCTCGTCAACGCCGCGACCGTCCTCGTCAAGGTCCTCGGGCGCGACGACCCGGCGGCCGCGGGGCACCTGCTCGCCGGGCTGATGGTCGCGCGCCTGCCGCTGTTCATGTTCGCGGCCGTCCAGGCCGCCCTGCTCCCGGGTCTGTCGGCACTCGTCGCCCTCGGGAAGTCTGCGGTGCTGAGACGACGGGTGCTGTTGCTGTGCATCGGCATCGCCGGAGGCATGGCCGTCGCGGCCGTGGTCCTCGGCGTGGCCGGCCCGTGGGCGGTGCGGTTGCTGTTCGGGCCGAAGTTCGATCTCTCCGGCGGGGTGCTCGCGGCGATGACGGCCGGCACCGGGTTCTATATGGTCGCCGTCGTGCTTGCGAATGCTGTGATGGCGGTCGGCCGGTTCCGTGCCGTCGCCGCCTGCTGGGCTGGTGGCGTTGCGTCCATGCTCGCCGTGACGGCGCTCCCGGGCTCTCTGGTGGCGCGGGTCGTCACCGGCTTCGTGGTCGGTGCGGCCGTGAGCTCAGCCGCCCTCGGCGCCACGTTCGGAAGCGTCGCGAGTTCGGTCGGCGCTGCCGATCGAGATTCCACGGGCACGTCCGCCCGTTCGGCCGGTCACGCATGAACGCGCGCGGCACTCGGGTGTCGGCGCTCGTGGTTGCGTTCGGGGACGAGCCCGAGCTCGGCGAGTGCCTCGATGCACTTCTCCAGTCGGTGGACGCGGTTGTCGACGTCGTGGTCGTCGACAACGGGGACCGGTCCGGTCACCTCGCGCGGTTCGCCGACAATCCCCGCGTCGACGTCTACCGCCCGGCGACGAACCTCGGCTTCGCAGGCGGTTGCAACGCCGCGGCATCGCGCGCTGCCGGGGACGTGTTCGTGCTCGTCAACCCGGACGTCATCGTCGAACCGGACGCGCTCGCCCGGCTCGCTGAGGTGGCTCTCGAGCCTGGCGTCGGCATTGCCACCGCGAGCGTGCGGTTGGCATCGGAGCCGGAGGTGATGAACAGTGCCGGTAATCCGGTCCACTACCTCGGTATCGCTTGGGCGGGTGGGCATGGCGAGCCGGCCAGTCAGCACGCGGAGCGGACCACGGTAGCGAGTGCGAGTGGAGCGGCGTGCGCCATCCAGGCGACGCTCTGGCGAGATCTCGGCGGCTTCGATCCGATGTACTTCGCCTATCACGAGGACGTCGAACTCAGCCTCCGCTGCTGGCAACGCGGCAGACAGGTCGTGTACGTGCCGGCGGCGATCGTGTTCCACCACTACGAGTTCTCCCGCAACACCGGCAAGAACTACCTGCTCGAGCGCAATCGATTGGTTACGGTGGTCACGACCTACTCCGTGCGGACGCTGCTGCTGATCGCCGGGCCGCTACTGGCACTCGAGCTCGCCGTCATCGCGGTCGCGGCGGCTGACGGATGGCTGGGGGCAAAGCTGCGCGGATACGGCTGGCTGGTAACCCATCTCCCGGCGCTGATCACTCGGCATCGCCGGCTTCAGCACGAACGCACGCGTTCTGATTCCGACATGTTCGGCCTGTATGAGACACGGTTCGAGGCGACAAATGTCCCCAAGGTCCGGGCTCAGCTTGCTCTCAATTCGGTTGCGGCACGCTACGGTCGTCTCTTGCGACGTCTAGTCTGACTGCGCTTTTGGGGGTGTGGAGATGCTTGTCGTGGTGCCTGCTTTGAACGAGGAAGAGTCGGTAGCTCGAGTCATCGGTGAGGTGAAGTCGTCCCTGCCCGACGCGCACGTCCTGGTTGTCGACGACGGGTCGGGCGACCAGACGTCGGCCGTCGCCGCAAGCAGCGGTGCCGATGTTGTCACGCTTCCGTTCAACCTCGGCGTCGGCGGCGCGCTGCGCACCGGCTTCAGGTTCGCGCAGCGTTACGGCTATCAGGAGATGGTTCAAGTCGACGCGGACGGCCAGCACAATCCGGCGGACATCGGGCGCCTCGTTGCGCTCCTCGACTCCGCCGACCTCGTGATAGGCGCGAGGTTCGCAGGCGAAGGCGACTACCGGGTGGGGTTCGTGCGCCGGTTGGTGATGCGCACGTTGGCCCACCTGATCTCCCGTCAGACCGGGGCCGAGCTCACCGACGTGACCTCCGGGTTCCGTGCGTTCGGGCCCAAGGCGATCTCGCTGTTCGCACGGGAGTATCCGGCGGAGTATCTGGGGGACACCGTCGAGGCACTGCTGCTCGCCGGCCGCGCCGGACTCACCGTCAGACAGGTCCCGGTTCAGATGCGGCAGCGTCAAGGCGGCCAGGCGAGCCACTCGCAGCTGATGGCCGGGCTGATGGTGTTCCGCGTGCTCCCGGCCTTCATCTTCAAACGGCACCGACGGGTACGGGGCCAGCGCACCGAGGGGGTCTCGCCATGACGGTCCAGTGGTTCGCGGTCGTCGCCGGCGCCATCACCATCATCGGGATGTTCGAGCTTCTCCGTCGGCAACACGTCAAAGAGAAGTACGCGGTGCTGTGGTTCGTCAGCGGTATCGCGATCGCGGTGCTCGCCTTGTTCCCCGTCGTGCTCGATGACCTGGCCGACGCACTCCACATCGCGAGCGGCCCGAACCTGCTGTTCCTGCTGGTCCTGATCGCAGTCGGCTTGGTGTGCGTGCACCTCTCGGTAGCGGTGTCGCGGCTGGAGGAGCAGAACCGCACCCTCGCCGAGGAGGTCGGACTCATGCGATTCGCTGTGACGAAGGACCGCGCGACCCGCGAGCGCCCGTGAGTTCGACGGAAGCCACGCTGCTGCCGCCGGCCGCGCAGCAGCGGGGCATGCGGCAACGGCTGTCGCGATCTCGGGTGGACGGATGGCGGCTGCCGGTCCTCGTGTTCGTCTGGGCCCAGGTCGTCTTCGGCCTGTGGTGGGCAGGTCAGCGGCCCGCGATGCTGAGCTACGACTCCCTGCGCTACATCCAGAACGTGACGCTCGGGCCATGGACGGCGAGCCACTCACCGCTCTACGACACCCTGATCCTGATATCGCTCACATTGACCGGGAACATCGCCGCACTGGTCGTCGTACAGACGACCGTCGCCGCCGTCTCCCTGGCCTACGTCGCGACCTCGATGCGGCAGTTGGGTGTCCGCACCAGCTGGCTCCTCGCGCCGGTCCTAATCCTTCCGTTGAGCCCGGCCTGCGGCACGTTCGTGTCGACGGTGTGGAAGGACGTTCCCTTCACGTTCGCGCAGATCTTCCTGTTCGGCACGCTCGTCAGGCTGCTGGCTGCACGGCGATGCCCCACGCCCGACGCGCGGATCCCCCGGCGGCTCTTCTGGGCGATTGGTGTCGAGCTGGCGTTGATAGCCCTGTTCCGGAACAACGGCTTCCTCGTCGTCGTCATCATCGGGGCTGTCCTCGTGGCCGCACTCGCTGGCAGCCGTGCGAAGCTGGCAGTCGCGACGGGCAGTGCGCTCGCCGCCCTGCTGATCGCGCAACTCGTCGTCTATCCGGCTGCCGGCATCACGGCGCCGTCGTCCAACCTGGCTTACGGGGTTTTCTACGCCGACATCGCGGTGGCCTACGCACGGGCACCGCAGACGTTCACGCCTTCGGACCTGACGCTGATGGCGTCGGTCGCTTCCCTCGAACATTGGGCCGCGTCCGACAACTGCTCGAGCAGTGACCCGCTGTTCAGGGGGGGCTTTTCCTCGGCGAAGGTCGACCTCATCAAGAACCAGTTGGCGGTTCTCTGGATGAAACAGCTGATTCGGACGCCTGCGATCGTCATCGGGGCGAAGCTCTGCCGGAGCTCGATCGCGTGGGACATACGGCCCGGAGCGAGAGGTTCGGCGAACTTCGTGGGCTACCCGGTCGCCATCCCCGACAACCTGTTCGGTCGTGAGCGGTACGTACCCGCCGATGTCGCGCAACGGCTCCATCCGAATCCGGTCACCGCAGCGCTCGGGTCGTTGACAAGGAGCGCGCGCAACAGCTCGGGAAACGCGATCTGGCAGACGATCTTCTTTCGTGGATCGATATGGAGCTATGTCAGCTACCTCGCCGTTGCCTTCGCATACCGGCGTCTGCGACGTCGCGACGTCATCATCCTGGCCAGCATCTGCGCCGCGAATCAACTGGTGGTGATGGCGGCCAATCCGGCTCAGCTCTTCCGATACATGGCAGCCCCGATCTTCGTCGGCCTGCTGTCGGTGTCGCTGATCGGCGTGATCCCGCCGGCCGGGGTACCCACCACGGATTCCGACGATGCCGACCTACCGCCGGGGTCAGCCGAGCAGGTTCCGGGATAAGGACCCGTCGGCCGGCCAGCTGCCGTCGACCAGGGCTCGCAGCCGGTGCACGGGATGCGCGGCGGTGAGCGACGCCTCCGGTTCGTCCGGCGGCCAGACCACCAGATGGCGCAGCGCGTGGCCGATCGACACCAGCCGCAAGCGGTCGCCCAGACGGTCGATGTCGGTGAGACCGGGATACGTGTCGACGAGTCGCTCGATGATCCGGCGGTAGGTGTCGTCACCACCCCGGGCGGACTCGTCGGCCTGCTGGCACAGCCGTTCGAGCTCGAACCAGCGCGGACCGAACCTAACCCATTCGAGGTCGAGCAGTGCGGTGATCCGGCCCTCGGCAGTGGCGAGGATGTTGGCCAGGTGCACGTCGCCGTGGACGAGGACGCCGGTGTGCGGATCATCCAGCGAGGGAGCCAGGCCGGCGAGGTCGTCGACCAGTGCGGCGGCGGCGTCGACGAGGCCGGGATCGACGAACGGCGTGGCGCGGGCATAGGGCAGCAGTGCAGTGAATCTCGCCACCGGGAACGGGTTCACGTCAGGTCCGGTGATGCCGTCACGCGTGCCCAGGTCGAGTGTCGGCCGGGTACAGACCGCGGTGGCCACGTCCGCCGGTGGTGCATGGTCGTGCAGGACCGTCAACGCTGCAGCCAGGTCGTCCACCGAGGCGGTGCGCTGCTCGGTCGTCAGCGTCGGCCAGACCTCGTCGAGCGGACGTTCGGGCAGGCGGCGCGTAAGCATCCAGGTGAGTGGACTGTCGTCGATCACGGTCGCGCCGGAGTCGAGCAGTTCCGGGTACGGATAGTCCGACGGCAGGTTTCGGGTGACCGCCACCTCGCGACCGAGCCGGGTGACGTCGCCGGCCCAGGCGACACGCAGGATCGCCGGGCCGGTCGGCAGGTCGAGGATCCACGTGTCGTTCGAGTAGCTCTCGATCCGCTCCGGGGTCTCCCGCGGCCGTAGAGCGGCGACGGCACAGATGCGAGCGAGACGGGTGGTCGCATCGCTGGTCGGGTCGGTCACCGTCGGCTCACCTGCGCATGCGGCCCGACGTCGACCACGCGGACGACGGCTTCGCCCGCTTCGTCGGAGGCGTCCAGATCGACCTCGGCGCTGATGCCCCAGTCGTGGTGGGCGTCGGGGTCGTCGAAGATCTGCCGGACCGCCCAGGTTCGCGGGGGTGCGTCCTCGGGAGTTTCGTCGACGATCAGCAGAGTGCTGCTGCGGGCGTCGGCGCCGATGCCGAGGTCGGGGTACTCGTCGTAGTAGCCGGCCATCGCGTCACCCCAGGCATCGGAGTCCCAGCCGGTCGCGGCGTCGAGGTCGCCCAGCTCGAACCACCGCCGCAGAGCGGCCAGCTCGATGCGACGGAACAGTGCGTTGCGGACGAGGATGCGGAAGGCACGCGCATTCGAGGTCAACGGCGGCGGGCCGGCGGCGAGCGACTGGGATGCCTTGGCAGCAGCCGCGACCGACGCCATGTCACCACCGGCGGCCAACGCCTCCCACTCGTCGAGCAGGCTCGAGTCGGTCTGGCGGACGAGTTCGCCCAGCCAGGTGGTGATATCGGTGAGCTCGTCGGTGCGGGCATTCTCGGGAACCGTGTGCAGCAAGGCCTTGTAGACGTCGGAGAGGTAGCGCAGCACCATTCCCTCGGAGCGGGCGAGGGAATAGAAGGCGACGTATTCGCCGAAGCTCATCGAGCGTTCCCACATCTCACGGGCAACCGACTTGGGGCGGATCGGATGGTCGAGCACCCACGGATGTCCCCGCTGGTACAGGGCATACGCGGCTTCGAGGACGTCCAGCATCGGCTTCGGGTGCTCGACGTCGTCCAGCATCGCCATCCGTTCCTCGTACTCGATGCCGTCTGCCTTCATCCGGGCCACGGCGTCGCCGCGCGCCCGGAATCGCTGTGCCGAGATGATAGGCCGTGGATCCTCCAGCGTCGCCTCCATCACCGACACCACGTCGAGGGCATAGGTCTCGGACTCACGGTCGAGGATGTCCAACGTGGCCACGCCGAACGGCGACAACGGCTGGTTCAGCGCGAAGTTCTCCTGCAGGTCGACGGTGAGACGGATGGTGCGACCGTCGGCGTCGGGGACGTCGAGTTTCTCGACCACGCCGCCGGCCAGCAGCGCGCGATAGATACCGATCGCCTGGTGGATGAGCCGACGCTGGGATGCCGGCGGCTCGTGGTTGTCGGTGAGCAGGGACCGCATGGCAACGAAGGCGTCACCGGGCCGTGCGATGACGTTCAGCACCATCGCGTGCGAGACGCGCATCCGGGAGACGAGGGGTTCCGGGGTGCCGGTCGAGAGCCGGTCGAACGTCTTCTCGGTCCAGTTGACGAAGCCCTCGGGCGGCTTCTTGCGGACGATGCGACGAAGCTTCTTCGGATCGTCGCCGGCCTTCTTCACCAGCCGCGCGTTCTCGACGTCGTGATCCGGCGCCTCGACGACGACGGTGCCGATCGGGTCGAAGCCGGCGCGGCCCGCCCGTCCGGCGATCTGCTGGAATTCCCTGACCTGCAGGTGTCGTTGGCGCACACCGTCGTATTTCGACAGCCCGCTGAACACGACGGTGCGGATGGGGACGTTGATGCCGACGCCGAGGGTGTCGGTGCCGCAGACGACTTTGAGCAAGCCTGCCTGGGTGAGCGTCTCGACGAGCCGTCGGTAGCGCGGCAGCATCCCGGCGTGGTGGACGCCGATCCCCATGCGGACAAGACGGGTGAGGGTCTTGCCGAAGCCGGAGTTGAAGCGGAACGCGCCGATCTTGTCGGCGATGGCGTCTTTCTCGTCGCGGGTGCTCAGGTTGACACTCGCGAGTGCCTGAGCCCGTTCGATCGCGGACGCCTGGGTGAAGTGGACGACGTAGAGGGGTGCCTGATGGGTGCTGAGGAGTTCCTCGAGAGTCTCGTGCATCGGCGTCGTCACGTACTCGAAGTTCAGCGGGACCGGCCGTTCGGCGGTGGTGACGAGGGTGGTCTGGCGGCCGGTCCGTCGGGTCAGATCCCCCTCGAAGAAGCTCGTGTCACCCAGGGTTGCGGACATCAGCACGAACTGGGCGCGATGCAGTTCGAGCAGGGGGACCTGCCAGGCCCAACCGCGGTCGGGGTCCGCGTAGTAGTGGAACTCGTCCATGACCACGAGCGCGACGTCGAGTGCGTCGCCTTCGCGGAGCGCGCGGTTGGCCAGGATCTCGGCGGTCGCGGCGATGATCGGCGCGTCTGTGTTCACGGTCGCGTCGCCGGTCATCATGCCGACGTTGTCGGCGCCGAACATCTCCACCAGCGCGAAGAACTTCTCCGACACTAGTGCTTTGATCGGTGCCGTGTAGAAGCTGCGCTGACCCCGCGCGAGCGCGGCGAACTGGGCTCCTGCGGCGATCAGGCTCTTCCCGGATCCGGTGGGGGTGGCGACGATGACGTTGGAGCCGGAGACGATCTCGATGAGCGCGTCTTCCTGGGCCCGGTAGAGCGTCAGCCCCTGCCCGTCGGTCCAGGCGGTGAAGGCGTCGAAGAGCTTGTCGGGGTCGGATGCGTCAGCCTGGTCGGGAAGGTGATCGGAAAGCCGCATCCTCCTATCGTCCGCTACCCGGCGCGCACGAACGAACCGATACGGTTCGGCGGACGGGATCGGGAGGCAGACGGGCAGATGACCGGGACGGATGCGCTGGCAATCCGGGAGATGCTCGTGCCCGACGACGTCGAGCGCGTGACAGCCCTTTATCGGGAATCCGCGAACTGGCACGCGCAGAGCTGGCCGGATCGATTCGAGGTGCCGTTAGGCGAGCAGTTCGGCATCTGGCAGGCCGACGGGTTCGTCCTGGTGGCCGACGCTGACGGGGAGATCGTCGGGATGGTGTCCGCCGAGATGGTCGACGGACCCGCGGTGTGGGTGGGCGACGTCATCGTGACCGCTGCCGCGCGGCGCAACGGGGTGGGTGAGCTGCTGATGCACGCAGTGGAGGAATGGGCGCGGCAACGGGGCGCGACGCACATCGGCCTGCAGGTCTATGTGGACAACGGGCCGGCCCGCTCGCTGTACGGCAAGCTCGGGTACGTCGACGATCACATCAAGATGCGCCGCACGCTCTGACCCCCCGCACTGGCACGGCGCCTTCTCGGACTCGGTATCGCGACACTGCTCACTTGAGGTGCGGACCTGTGGACTCGCGACAAGCGGCTCGCCGCCGCCGGCGACGCACTCGGGCTCGGGTCAGGTTCGGGTTCGGGCCGCAGGGTGAGCAGGGTGAGCCCGAGGCTTGATCGCTTGCCGCAGGTGAGACTGCGAAACCTGCGGTTTCAGGCGCCGGGAACTGCGGGGTTCTGCAGTTTGAGAAGCGCCGCGCTCCCGCGTGCGGCGTCTGCAGTCAGTCGGTGAACGTCGCCTGGGTTCGACGGCCGTTCGTTGATCGAGTGGTCGCTGCGGCACCGGGTCTGCGGCGTGTCGGGTAGCGGCGCGTCCACTTTGGCGTGTGACGCCACAAAACGCTTCCTCACACTCCAGCGGCAGTGAGGTGTCGGGCCGATCGCTGCTCTACCCGGGGCAATGACGAAGCGGATCGCGCTAGCGTCCGCCGCCGACATCGAGCGTCGAGCCTGTGACGTAGGACGCGTCGTCGCCGAGCAACCAGGTAATCGCCGCGGCGACCTCGTCCGCGGTACCGGGACGTCCGACCGGGATCAGGTCGGTCAGCCGCTCGATCCGGCCCGGGGTGTGGATCTCGGTGTCGATGAGCCCCGGCCGTACCCCGACCACCCGGATTCCCTCGCGGGCCACCTCGGCGGCGAGGCCGACGGTCAGGACGTCGACGGCCGCCTTCGTTGCCGCGTAGTCGACGTACTCGTTCGCGCCGCCGATCACCGCGGCACGTGAGGACACGTTGACGATCACGCCACCTGTTCCGCCGTATCGCGTCGACATCCGCCGAACCGCAGCGCCGGCGACAAGGAACGCGCCGGTCACGTTGAGGTCGAACACCGCGCGGATCCGCTCGGGTGTGTAGGCGTCGACCCGCGCACCGGGCGAGACGACACCCGCGTTGTTCACCAACCCGCTCAGCGTCCCCACCTCGGCGTCGACCGCAGCGAACAGCGCCTCGACGTCCCCCGGGTCGGACAGGTCGGCACGGACCGCCCAGGCACGCCGGCCGGCGGCCCGGCAGTGAGCCACGACCGCATCGGCCGCCTCGGCGTCCGAGCGGTAGCTGACGACGACATCCCAGCCCACCGACGCGAGCCGGCGCGCAGTAGCAGCCCCGATGCCCCTGCTGCCACCCGTGACGAGGACCGACTTCGCGCTCATGGCGCCATTCAAGCGTGTATCGGTCAGACCTGGCCGGCGAGGATCACCGCGCGGTCGTCGCGCAGCAGCTGGGTCATCCGCGAGGACGCCACCGCAGGCGACATCAGATAGCCCTGGGCCTTGATGCAGCCGAGGTCGATGAGGATCCGCGCGCCGGCCTCCGTCTCGACCCCCTCCGCCACCGTGTGCAGCCCGAACGACCTGGCCAGTCCGACGATGGCGGTCACGATCGCCTGCGCGCCCGCGTCGTTCTCGATCCCGATCACGAAGCTCTTGTCGATCTTCAGGATGTCGACCGGGAGGTCCTTGAGCTGGACGAGTGAGCTGTGGCCGGTGCCGAAGTCGTCGATGGCGAGCTCGACGCCGAAGTCCCTGAGCTCACGGAGCGTCGAGACCACGGCGGGGACGTCGCGGATCACGCTGCTCTCGGTGATCTCGATGCACAGGTCGCTGGGCCGGACCTGAAAATTGTCGACGGCGGTTCGCAGATCATCCATGAAATCGGCCGCGAGGAATTCTCCCGGGGATACGTTGACGCGCAGCCGGATCGGCTCGTGAGCGACGAGTGCGGTCCACTTGGCGAGCTGCGCGCAGGCCTGTTCGATCACCCATCGTCCGAGCCGCCGGCTCCGGTTCGTCTCCTCGACGACGGAGATGAACTCGGTCGCCGACAGCAGCCCGCGCTCGGGATGGTTCCACCGCACGAGCGCCTCGACCCCGGTGATCCGACGTGTCCGGAGGTCGAACTCGGGCTGGTAGTACAGCTCGAACTCGCCGTCGTCGATGGCGCCGCTCAGGCGCAGCTCGAGGTCCTGGCGCCGGCGCGTCCGGCGGTCGAGGACCTCGTTGAACACGATCACCTCGTCGCCACCGTGGGACTTCGCCTCGAGCAACGCCATGTCGGCCGACCGGAGGAGCTCGTCGACGGACGCGCCGGCACTGCTGGTGACCGCACCGATGCTGGCGCTGCGGTAGATCGGGTGACTGCCGATCATCAACGGCACCCGGAGATCCCGCAGGATGCTCATTGCGGCCAGCCGTGCGCCCTCGGCCGTGTCGATGCCGTCGAGGATGAGGACGAACTCGTCACCACCGAGCCGGGCGACCAGATCACCTTCCCGACACCCGGCCGCCAGTCGCTCCCCGGACGCGGTGATCAGGATGTCGCCGGCCGCGTGGCCGAAGATGTCGTTGGTCGTCTTGAGCCGGTCGAGGTCGAGGAAGAACAGGGCGAACGGCAGGATCGGGTCGGCCTCCAGCCGGCTCCCGATCTCCTCGAGGAACACGCGGCGGTTCGGTAGGCCGGTCAGCACGTCCCGATAGGCGAGCGTGTGCAGCCGGTCCTCGGCCTCGACCCGTGCGAGCACTTGGGACAGCAGTCCGGCGATCACCCGCAGCGACCGGACCTCCGCGTCGGACCACTCACGTTCGCCGAAGTGGATGAAGCCGAGCACGCCCTCGGTCACGTCACTCGGCCGCAACGGCACCATCGCGAGGGACACCGCCGGCCCGCCGGTGGCGACCTGAACGCGTTCCTGGTAACGGCTCTGAGCCGACGACGGCGTGATCAGCAGCGGCTCGGAAAGCGACTCGATGGCCGAGAAGACAGGATCGTCGGACTCGAACGGGACGACGCCGAGCGGGTCCGGGTCAGGGACGATCAGTCGGCGCGGCCACTCCGCGACCAGGATGCTGGCGCGTATCTCGAAGTCGTTGCTGCGCAGGAAGCAGGTGTCGATCCCGAGGAACCTCCCGACTGTCTCCAGAGTCGACTCGAGCGCGCCCTGGAGGTTGTTCGCGGCCACACCGGTGAGGACCTTCGCGACGTCGGTGACGAGGTCGTCGAGCCGGGAGCGGACGAGCGTGGTGTGGCCGTCGCGGGCGATGCGCGTGCAGATGTCGAGGCAGATGTCGAACGCCGCCGCGGCCTCGGCCGCCGGGGTCGTGACGTCGGTCATCAGGACGAGGACCGCGCTGGTCTGGTGGCCATCGACGGGCGCGGTGAAAAAGGTCTGATGACCGGGCGCACCGAGATGGTCGCCCGGGGACGTCGGCGGCCCGGCGACCAGTGCCCGGGCCAGATCGGCGATGCCACCGGATGCTTGTCCGTCGGCGAACCGTCGGACCGTCCCACCGACCTCATGCGACCAGCCGGCCAGGATCGTCGCCGGTTCGGGTTGCACGAGCAGCGCCTGGCTGCCGGGGAAGCGCTCGACCAGGGTCGCGAGGACAGGATCGAGCGGATCTTTCGAGAGGGTCATGTGCGCGCCAGGTCGTGAGCCGCGACGACCGCGCCGATGGAGGTGCGGCGGCTGACCACCGACGGCGGCGGGTTCTGCGCCAGTCGGAGGACGAGGGCGAGCGGTTCATGGGGAAGTCCGACCGTCGTGCGGAAGGCATGGGACAGCGCGGCGAGATCGTCGGCGTAGCGCGGGGACAACTCGGCGAACTGTTCGGCGGTCTCGGCGAACAGGAACACCGGTGAGATCGGCTGGACGGCCAGGCCGGCCGCTTCGGCCGCGATCCAGACGGCTTCGACCGCCTGACCTGCCTGGATCCAACCCGCCGGAGTCCGGTCCGGCGCGGTCACGATCGCCACCGCCGACGACGCCAGGATGCGATCGCGGGTCGGCTCGCCGAGCGCGCGGCCCACATTCCAGTCGGTCAGCTTCTGCATGACATCGGACCGTTTGGCCACCTCGAGCTTCGCCAGGTCGGACTCGTCCAGTTCGAGGGTGCGCACGTCGAGCCCGCGCTGCGGGTCGGCGGAATCGGCCCAGCGCAGCTCACTCATCATCTCCCGATGCAGATGCGGCGTGAGGTAGCGGAGCCGATCCGACTCGCCCAGCAGTTCCGCGAGCCGGGCCAGGGCATCGGGGTCGACCACCGTCGTGAGTCCGGCGCCGAAGGGCGTGACGGCGTCGAGCAGGCGCTCGAGCACGGCTTCGTCCACCGTCGTACGGACGCCTATGTGTCGGTTGGACGCCCGTGCTCGCACGCGGTCGTACAGACCGGCCAGGTGGGGAGCGGCACCCGCTGACAGGCGCAGCACAGCGGTCGCATCGGCCGGCGCGGTTCCGCTGCTGATGGTGTCGTCACCGAGCAGGTCATGCCGGGCCGCGGCGACGCGGGCGTTGAACAGTGCGGCTCCGACGGCGACGAGGCTGCCGCGGTAGTCGACGTCCATGGCGGTGGTGCAGGCGGGATCGACACCGATGGTGATGGCGTCGTCGTCGAGCGTGATCGTCCAGGGCTGGACGTTCCCGCCGGAGGGCGCCCGGTTCGCGGTCTCGAGGATGTCGAGCACGCGCGGGTCATCGGACGGCGGCGTGGCGGTCCCGGCATGCAGAGCAGGTGCCGAGAGCGCCCGCGCTGAGGCCGGCAGATCGTCGAGCGGCTCGGTGATCGCGGCGACCGCTGCGCGGAGGTCGATCCGGACCCGGCCGGAGGCCACCGGCTCGCCGATGCCGAGCGTCCGGACGGTGGTGGCGACCGAGGCGGCGCCGAGCATCACGTCGCTCGCCAGCTGCGGCCAGGTGTGCACGGTCTCGTCGACCTCGGTCATCGATGCGGCCATCCGCGCCGAGAGCTGGTCGGGTTCGAGAATCCGCAGCACGTGCGGGACCTTGTCGTGCGTGTTCAGGCCGCGGAGGTCGGCCGGTGCGACATCGCCGAGGAGGCCGTGGAACAGCGGCCGGTCCGGTTCGAGGTCGTACCGCTCGACGTCGAGCAGGCCGCGGTCGCTCGTCTCCATGATCAACGGCACCCGGTGGCGACGCGCACATGCCCGCAGCGCGACCTTCATGTCGAGAGAGTCGCACTCCTCCACCACCAGATCCAGCCCGGCGACGAAGTCCTCCATCCCCGCCTCGGTCAGGCCCGACTCGACGACACGGACCGGTAGGTAGGGGTCGAGTTCGGCGATGCGACGACCGGCGACGACCGCCTTGTTGATGCCTAGGTCTAACACCGATGCCGGGATCCGGTTGAGGTTCGAGAGCTCGATGACGTCGAGGTCGGCGAGCCGGAGTTCGCTGCAGAGCCCTTCCATCGCGAGCGTGTACGCGATGGCATGGCCGACGCTCAGCCCCACGACGCCGATGACCTTCGACCCGAGGGCGGCCTGCTCGTCGCGGGTGATCTTGTTGCGGTTGCGGTCGGTGCGCAGCGCCCGGAACGCCACCGGGCCGAGGATGTGCACCAAGGCGTTCCGCCACGGGTAGTGGACCCACCGAAGCGGTTCGTCGCGCAGCGCGTCAGGCAGCGACGGCATCAGCTCCAGCAGTCCCGCGCGTTGCGCCTCGACCGTGTCGATTCGCTCGACGCCGGTCCGTCCCAACTCCTGGATCCGTGTCACGTCCGCAAAGACGGATTCGGTAAGAATCTCCACTCCGAGCGCGGTCTGTACCGACATGCGACCTCTCTCCGGCTTGGCGCCTGTACGCGCCAATCGTCCCACACTAGACGTGTCCAGCTACACACGTAAAGTAACGCTTACACTGCACATAATTCGTATATCGGACGATACGTAAAATTCGGATGTTGCGTGGCCGCTCTCCACGCCATCGAGAGGACTCACTGACATGACAGCGACCCTGATCAGACCCGCCGACACCGTGCTGGCAGTTTCGGGAGCCGTCGAGGTTCCCGCGCGCGCGTCGATTCTCGACGAGGGCTTCGACGGCGTTCGCTTCCTTCTGTGCCCGCCGAATTCGTCGCCCTTCCTCTGGGCCGCCTACCGCGAAGGCGCCGAGGCCGCGTACGCGAGGCACGGCGTGGCGCAGGCACTGCGGCTGCCGGATTCGACCGTCGACGACCAGCACCCCTGGTTCGCGGTGGCCCTCGACGTCGAGGGTGAAGTGGTGGCGGGGCTCCGGGTCAACGGTCCGCTGGGGGTCCCGTCGGATGCGGCGGCGTTGCGGGAGTTGTCGAGTTCGGCTGCGGCCGAACGTCGGATCACCGACATCCTGGCGACGACGCTGCCCGACGGTGTCATCGAGATCAAGGGCTTCTGGGTGGCGAACGGGACGGCGGGGCATCGCGAGATCGCCGCGACGCTGACCGGCTGCACACGTCGGATCGCGTCGATCATCGGAGTCCGGCACGCGCTGTGCACGGCCGCCGAACATGCCGCCGGACATTGGCGCCGGGCCGGCGGCGTTCCGCTCATGTCGGTTCCGGCCGTCCCATACCCGACCGCTGAATACAGCACTCGGGTGCACTGGTGGGACTCGCTGGATCCCGGTCGCGCGACGCTGGTCGAAGCGGTCCCTTCTCGCCGGGCGTCCGTCGAACGCGTCAACTGCCGGGCCGGACGGATGCCTGTCCGTCGCTGAACCCCCAGTCGACCGGACTGACGCAAGCGCTCGGACGGTCCCCGGAGGGCTGTCGCCGTCGCACCTACGATGACGACCGGCATGTCTCCCGACCAGCCCGGGAAACTGGCCGACGCCGAGCTGGCTAACTTCCCGCGGTGACGCGCAGCCCCCACCTCAGCCCTGAGTAGCTCGCCCCAGGCGTCACAGCACGCCACGCCGCGGCTCACAAAATTCCTGATCCGTCCACACCTTCCGTCGTCGCGGCTGTCCACAGCCGTTTACGGCAGGCGTCCACAGGTCCGGGTGGTTGTCCACAACGTTCACACGAGGTAATCCACAGATTTTGGGCTTGGGACACCACATCTGGTGCTCGACAACGCTGTAATTCGCTAGATATGGTGTTCCACGTAGCTGGTCGCCCGGTCATCCAGACCGGTCGCGAAGAGGGAATCCGGTGCGAATCCGGAACTGCCCCCGCAGCGGTAAGCAGGAACGACCTCCGCCATCAGCACTGGGGACGCCGACGCGAGTCGGACACCTGGGAAGCGGCGGACAGTAGGTGGGAACCGACGGTCACGGCCGTCGCTCCCGCGCCCGCGAGTCCGAAGACCTGCCAGCCACACTTCACGCGTCCCCGCGTGGGGTGGCCCCGCGGTCGTGAGTGATGACCTGGGCACGCGCAAGGCCCAGCGACTCCGCCGGCAGACCAGCCGACCGCCGCCGGTCCACCTCGTGCGTCCCGCCCGGTTCCTGACCTCCCAGCCGTCCGGCCTCCGGACGAGCTCGCGAGGAGAGAGCCATGTCGTCTGCCACACCCGTCCCGTCGGCCTCACCGCCCACGTTGCCGACCCCCGGCCCGGGCGCCACCGTCCTCGGCTATCCCCGCATCGGCCCACGCCGTGAACTCAAGCGCGCCCTCGAGTCGTACTGGCGCGGCCGCCTCGACGCCGACGGTCTCGACGCGGTCGCCGCTCAACTTCGTACCGACGCCTGGCGCCGCCTTGCCGGCCTCGGGCTCGAGTCGGTACCGGTCAACGACTTCTCCTACTACGACCAGGTGCTCGACACCGCCGTCCTGGTCGGCGCGATCCCGGCCCGCTACGCCGCGGTGGCCGACCCGCTGGACCGCTATTTCGCCATGGCGCGCGGCGACGGCGACCTCGCACCGCTCGAGATGACGAAGTGGTTCGACACCAACTACCACTACCTCGTCCCCGAGATCGCACCTGACACCGCCTTCACCCTCGACGCGGCCAAGCCCCTCCGTGAGCTCGCCGAGGCCGTTGCCGTCGTCGAACCGCTCGGTGTGACCGCCCGTCCCGTCGTCCTCGGCCCTGTCACCTTCCTCAAGCTGTCGAAGGCCGCCGCTGATGCACCCGAGGGTTTCGACCCGCTCGATCGGCTCGGCGACCTTCTGCCGCTCTACGCCCAGTTGCTCGCCGAGCTCGCCGGTGCCGGTGCCGGGTGGGTGCAACTCGACGAGCCTGCGCTGGCCACCGACCTCACGTACGCCGAACTCGACGCCGTTCGCCGCACCTACGAGGGCCTCGGCACGGTCACCGGCCGTCCGTCCCTCCTGGTCACCGTTGCCTTCGGCAGTCCGGCGGCCGCCCTGCCCGTCCTCGCCGCCACCGCCGTCGAGGCGATCGGGCTGGACTTCGCCACCGTGACCGGCGCGACCGCCGCCGAGGTGGCGGTGATCCCGAGCCTGGCGCACAAGACGATCCTGGCCGGCGTCGTCGACGGCCGGAACGTCTGGCGGACCGACCTCGACGACCGGCTCGCGCTCCTGGGCACCCTGCTCGGCGTCGCCGGGCATGTCGACGTCGCGACGTCCTGCTCGCTCCAGCACGTGCCGTATTCGCTCGACGGCGAAGACGATCTGCCGGAGCCGGTTCGCCACTGGCTCGCGTTCGCCGATGAGAAGGTCGCCGAGGTCGCCCTGCTGCACCGCGCGCTCCACGGGGCCGATGCGGCGACGGCCCAGGTCAGCGCCGCACTCGATGCCGCTAGCACGGCGCGGGCCGAGCGCCTCGCGGCACCGCACGTCCACCGCGACCGTGTCCGCGCACGCCTCGAGCAGTTTGCCGCCGCCGACCTGAGCCGAGGCCCGGCGGACGAGCGGGCCCGCCTCCAGCAGGCACGGCTGCACCTGCCCCCGCTGCCGACGACCACCATCGGGTCATTCCCGCAGACCAGCTCGATCCGCAAGGCACGCGCCGACCACAACGCCGGTCGCATCGACGACGCCGGTTACGTCGCCCGGATGCACGACGAGATCGCCGAGGTCATCGCCCTGCAGGAGAAGCTCGGTCTCGACGTCCTCGTGCACGGCGAGCCCGAGCGCAACGACATGGTCCAGTACTTCGCCGAGCAGCTCGACGGGTTCACCGTCACCGCCAACGGCTGGGTGCAGTCGTACGGCTCGCGCTGCGTGCGCCCGCCCATCCTGTTCGGCGACGTCGAACGCCCGGCGGACATGACGGTCGCGTGGACGACGTTCGCGCAATCGCTCACCGACCGACCGGTCAAGGGCATGCTCACCGGCCCGGTGACGATCCTCGCCTGGTCGTTCGTCCGTGACGACGAGCCGATCGGTGCGGTCGCCCGGCAGGTCGGGCTCGCCATCCGCGACGAGGTGCACGCGCTCGAAGCCGCCGGGGTCGCCATCGTGCAGGTCGACGAGCCAGCGCTGCGTGAGCTCCTCCCACTGCGTAAGGCCGATCAGCCCGCCTACCTCGACTGGGCGATCACCTCGTTCCGGCTCGCCACCTCCGGCGTCGCCGACACCACCAGCATCCACACGCATCTGTGCTATTCCGAGTTCGGTGAGGTTGTCGACGCCATCGACGGCCTCGACGCCGACGTGACCAGCGTGGAAGCCGCCCGCTCGCGCATGGAGATCCTCGGCGACCTCGCCGCCACCGGATACTCCCGGGGCATCGGCCCCGGCGTCTACGACATCCACTCGCCGCGCGTCCCGTCCACCCAGGAGATCGCCGACCTTCTCACCCAGGCGTTGGCTGCCGTTCCCGCCGACCGGCTCTGGGTCAACCCCGACTGCGGACTCAAGACCCGAACCAGCGACGACGTCATCCCCGCCCTCACACACCTCGTCGCGGCCGCCAAGGCCGCCCGCGCCCAGCTTTAAGGAAGGAACCCGCATGACGCTCGCTCCCCAGGTAACGGATGCCGGCCGCAACGGCTCAGCCGGAGCCGACAGCTCCGAGGGCCCGATCACCGTCAGCAAACGCGACGGAACCCGGCAGCCCTACGACGCCGACCGCATCAACCGGGCGATCGAGCGTGCGACCGTCGGGCTGCCCGACGGACTGTCGATGACCATGCAGATCGCCTCCGAACTGGCGATCACGCTGTTCGACGGCATCACCACCGAGCAGCTCGACGAAGCGGCGATCGCCGTTGCGGTGCAGAACATCAAGGACGACCCGGATTACGACAAGGTCGCCACCCGGCTGCTGCTGAAGACGATCTACAAGAAGGTGCTGGGCTCCTACGAGACGGCGTCTGAGTTGCGGCTGCTGCACCAGGCGCGGTTCCCCGGCTACGTCCGCGACGCGATCGAGGAAGGTGCGCTCGCCCAGGTGCTCGCGGAGAAGTTCGACCTGGAGGAGCTCGCGTCCGCGCTGACCGTCGCCAACGACGAGTACATGCGCTACATGGGCGTCGTCACCATGCGGAACCGCTACATGGTGGCCGGTCGGCAGGGTCAGCCGCTGGAAGTCCCGCAGTACTTCTGGATGCGGGTGGCCATGGGCCTGTCCCTCAACGAGACCGACCCCACCTCCGCGGCCATCGCGTTCTACCGAAAGATGTCCTCGCTCGAGTACATCGCCGCCGGCTCGACCCTGGTCAACGCGGGTACCAACCATCCGCAGCTGAGCAACTGCTTCGTCATGCAGATGGACGACGACATCGACCACATCGCCAAGTCCCTCAAGGACGTCATGTGGCTGACCAAGGGCACCGGCGGCATCGGCCTCTCGGTCACGAAGTTGCGGTCCGAGGGCTCGCCGATCCGATCGAACAACACCACCTCGACCGGCCCGATCCCTTTCATGCACACGATCGACTCCACGCTCCGCGCGGTGTCGCGTGGTGGCAAGAAGTTCGGCGCGCTGTGCTTCTACATGGAGAACTGGCACCTCGACTTCGACCAGTTCCTCGACCTCCGGCAGAACTCCGGCGACCCCTACCGCCGCACCCGCACGGCAAACACTGCGGTCTGGATCTCCGACGAGTTCATGCGCCGCGTGCAGACCGACGAGCCGTGGTACCTGTTCGACCCGCTGGAAACCCCTGACCTGGTCGAGTTGTACGGCCGCGACTTCAGTGCCCGGTACGCCGAGTACGTCGAGCTCGCCGAGGCGGGCCGGATGGGAAGGTTCCAGAAAGTCTCGGCCCGCGGTCAGTTCACCGACATCCTCGTGTCCCTGCAGACCACCTCGCACCCGTGGCTGACGTGGAAGGACACCGTCAACGTCCGGGCGCTGAACGACAACACGGGCACCATCCACCTGTCCAACCTGTGCACCGAGATCACGCTGCCGCAGGACCGCGACAACATCGCCGTCTGCAACCTCGCGTCGATCAACCTGTCCCGGCACCTCGACGACGACAACAACATCGACTGGGACCGGCTCGAGAAGAGCACCCGGCTCGCGGTCCGCCAGCTCGACAACCTCGTCGACATCACGGCGGCCGCGGTCGTCGAGGCCGATAACGCCAACGACCGCAACCGTGCGGTCGGGCTCGGGGTGATGGGCTTCACCGACCTGTGCGAGCGACTCGGATTCCCCTACGCCAGCGAGGATGCGTACGACCTCGCCGACAAGGTCTTCGAGTTCGTCAGCTGGCACGCGATCGACGCCTCCGCCGACCTCGCGGCGACCCGCGGCGCCTACTCGAACTTCGCGGGCTCCGGCTGGTCCCGCGGGCAGGTTCCCTTCGACACCCTCGACGAGCTGGCCTTCAACCGAGGCATGCCCGTCGAGATCGACCGCACGACGCGACTGGACTGGGATTCGCTGCGTGCCAGGGCGAAGAAGGGCATGCGCAACGCGACCCTGATGGCCATCGCCCCCACCGCGTCGATCGGTCTCGTCGCCGGGACCACCCCCGGTCTCGACCCGCAGTTCTCCCAGCTGTTCAGCCGGGCCACCAGCTCCGGCAAGTTCCTCGAAGTCAACCGCAACCTCGTCGCGGCCCTGCAGGAACGGGGATTGTGGGAGCAGGTGCGTGACGACCTGCTGCGTTCCCAGGGCGACATCAGCGGCATCGCGGCCATCCCGGACGAGATCAAGAAGATCTACCGGACGTCGTTCCAGCAGCCGCCGGAGGCGTTCCTCGAGGTCGCCGGCCGGGCCCAGAAGTGGATCGATCAGGCCATCAGCCGGAACATGTATCTCGCCACCCGCGACATCGGCGACATGATCCGCATCTACTCCGACGCGTGGCGGCGTGGCCTCAAGACCACGTACTACCTGCACATGCAGCCGCGGCACACCGCCGAACAGTCGACGGTGAAGGTCAACAAGTCCGAGACGATCGGACGCAAGACCGGCTTCGGCTTCGGCTCGGCAGCATCACCCAAACGGGTATCGCTCGGCGGAACCGCGAACGCGCCGATCCCCGTCGAGGCGGCCGCGAGCACGATCATCGCCCAGGCGCCGGTCGCTCCCGTCGTCGAGGCACCGGCGGCGACGGTGACGATGGTCGTTCCGGTCGCCCCGGCGCCCGAAGCGCCCGCACCCGCGCCGGCTCGTGGCTTCGGATTCTCGGCCGTCCGGCCACACGCCGCTCCGGCGGCCGCTGCCGCTCCGGCCGCACCGCCGGCACCCGTCGTCTACGCGCCGCCGGCGCCTGTCGAGGCCGTTCAGTTGCCCGTCGTCGAGGACGACGAGGTCGGGTTCGTCTGCCCGACCGATCCGCAGGAACGTCTGCAGTGCGAGGCCTGCCAGTAGCACCGGCACGGCTGACCTCCCATCACATCGTCCTCATCCGAAAGGCACCCTATGACTCTCCAGGCACCCCCGCAGACCAGCATCCTCGGCACCGGGATCACCGACGGCCTGCTGCTCAAGCCGATCCGCTACCAGTGGGCGTACGACCTGTACAACCAGGCCGTCCAGAACACCTGGTTCCCGCACGAGATCCAGCTCGGCGAGGACCTCGCCGACTTCAAGAAGATGTCCGCCGAGGAACGCCACGCGGTCACATTCCTGATGAGCTATTTCAACCCGAACGAGCTGATGGTGAACAAGGCACTGGCGTTCGGCGTCTACCCCTACGTCAACGCGGCCGAGGCGCACATCTACCTGGCCAAGCAGATGTGGGAGGAAGCCAACCACTGCATGGCGTTCGAGTACGTCCTCGAGACGTTCCCGATCGACCGTGGGGAGGCCTACGACTCGCACGTGTCGGTGCCGTCGATGGCGGCCAAGGAAGCGTTCCAGGTCAAATACATCAAGCGGATGACCGAGAGCCAGCTCGACATCTCCACCGTCGAGGGCAAGCGCGACTTCGTCCGGAACCTCGTTGCCTACAACATCATCCTCGAGGGCATCTGGTTCTACTCCGGCTTCATGGTGGCGCTGAGCTTCCGTCAGCGGAACCTGCTCCGCAACTTCGGCTCGCTCATCGACTGGGTCGTGCGCGACGAGAGCCTGCACCTGAAGTTCGGCATCAACCTCATCCTCACCGTGCTCGAGGAGAACCCCGAGGTCGCCACCGAGGAGTTCGCCGCCGAGATCCAGCAGATGATCCTCGACGCCGTCGACATGGAGGAGGCCTACAACAACGACCTGCTCCCCAACGGCATCCTCGGGCTCAATGCCGGCTACATCAACACCTACGTCAAGTACCTCGCGGACCGCCGCCTCGAAGAACTCGGTTTCGGCGCGCACTACGGTGTGAACAACCCGGCAAAGTGGATGGCGACGGCGAATGACACGCTGCAGCTCGTGAACTTCTTCGAGTCAACCAACACGAGCTACGAGGTCGACGCGAAGGCGTCCAGCTCGGCGCGATGATCCCGACCGCCGGTGCCGAGCAGCGCCGGACCGCCCCGCGGTTCACGCTGCTCGGCCCGGCGATGGTCGCGGCCGTTGCCTACGTCGACCCCGGCAACGTCGCGACGAACACCAGCGCAGGCTCGAAGTACGGATACCTGCTGCTGTGGGTGCTGGTCCTGGCCACGATCGTGGCCGGGGTGATGCAGTACCTGTCGGCGGCGCTCGGGGCCGCGACCGGCCAGTCGCTGCCCGAGCTGGTCGGCCGGCGACTCGGATCCCGCGGACGCATCGGCTACTGGCTGCAGGCCGAGCTGATCGCGATGGCCACCGACGTCGCCGAGGTGGTCGGCGGCGCGGTTGCGCTGCAGCTGCTGTTCGACTGGCCGTTGCCCGTCGGCGGAGTGGTGACCGGACTGGTCTCCCTCGCCATGCTGTTGATCCGGGACCGCGGCAGCCTCGCCCGGTTCGAGCTCGTCATCCTCGGACTTCTCGTCGTGATCGCCGCCGGATTCGGTGCCGGGCTGATCGCGTCGCCGCCGTCGGGCAGCCTGATCCTGCACGGCCTCGTCCCCGGCTTCGACGGTGTCGGCACGGTGGTGCTCGCCGCCGGGATGGTCGGTGCCACCGTCATGCCGCACGCGCTGTACGTGCATTCGGCGCTCGCGGCGGACCGGTTCCGCCAGGATGGCGCGGGGCTCGACCTACGGGCCAAATTGAGGATCACCCGCTACGACGTGGTCTTCGCGATGATCCTGGCTGGCGCGGTGAACATCGCCATGTTGCTGGTCGCCGCGACCGCGCTCGGTGGATCGGCCGGTGTCGACACGCTCGAAGGAGCACACGACGCGCTCTCGTCCAGGCTGGGACCGTTCGTCGCGCTGGCGTTCGCGGTGGCGCTGCTGGTGTCCGGGCTCTCGTCGACTGCGGTCGGCTCGCACGCCGGGTCGGTCGTGATGGCCGGATTGGCGCCATGGCAGGTCGGCCGGACGACGCGCCGGTTGGTAACGCTGGTCCCGGCCATCGTGTTGCTGGCCGCGGGAATCGAGCCGACCGGGCTGCTCGTGGGATCACAGGTGCTGCTCTGCCTGGGGATTCCGCTGGTGATGGTCCCGCTCGTTCGTCTTGCGATGAAATCCGAGCTGATGGGACCCGCCGCTGCGAAGGGCGTGCTGCTGGTGTTCGCCTGGGCGGCGACGGTGGTGATCGCCGCGCTCGACATCACCCTGGTCGTGCTGACCGTGACCGACGCGGGCTAGTCGACGCCGGTTCCCACCACTCCACGGACGTACCACTTCTGCGTGAGGAGGAAGACGAGCAGAACGGGCAGCGTCGACAGCACCGCCGCTGCCAGTCCGACGTTGGGGGTGACGAGTTGATACTGCGACCGGGCCAGCGGAGCGAGCGCCACCGGCAGAGTCGCCATCTCCGGCTTCGGCGCGATGATCAACGGCCAGATGTACATGTTCCACGCACCGAGAAACGTGACCGAGCAGTATGCCGCGATCGCCGGCCTCGCCAGCGGCAGCGCGATCCGCCCCAACACGTTGAACCAGCCGGCGCCGTCGATCCTCGCCGCCTCGATCAGCTCTCGAGGGACGCCGAGGAAGAACTGCCGGAACAGCAGGGTCGCGAACGCGGTCTGCCCGACGATCGGGATGATCATGCCCGCATAGGTGTTCACCCAGCCGAGCTTGGCTGCGATGACGTAGGTCGGGATGATCGCGACGTTGCTGGGCAGGAACATCGGGATGACGAACAACCCGACGATGACGGCCGCCCCGCGGAACGGGATCTTCGCCAGCGCGAAACCGGCCATCACCCCGATGGTCAGTTGCAACACCACGACCGAGACGCTGAAGATCGTCGAGTTGAGCACCGGCCGGAATGACAGGTAGCTGATCGCGTCGACGTAGCTGTGCCAGTTGACGCTCGGCGGGAGCAGGTGCGGCGGATAGGCGGACACGTCCGTCGGCGTCATCAACGACAGGGACAGCATGTACAGCAGGGGAAACGCCATCCCGAGACCGACGACGAGGATGGCGACGAGGCGCAGGGTCCGGCGGACGGCGACCGGGCTCATCGTCTTCTTGGGACGCGGTCGGGGAACTCGAGCGGTCGTAGGGGAGGTGACCGGGACTACGCTCACGGACTTCTCCTCTTACCGAGTTGTTGCAGCGTGCGCAGGAGAACAACGGCCAGCGCAATGACGACGAACTGCAGGATCGACAGCGCACTCGCGTAGCCGACCTGGCTGTTCGCGAAAGCGGTCTTGTAGATGTAGAGCGACAGGCTCTCGGTGCCGTGCAACGGACCGCCGTCGGTCATGATCAGGGCGATCTCGAACGGTGCTGCAGTGAAATTGAGGATCTCCAACAGGAGAATGAGAATGGTCGTGGTCGAGACGTTGGGCCACACGATGTGCCAGATTCGCGCCCAGGCGCCCGCGCCGTCGATCTTCGCCGCCTCGTAGAGCGTCTCCGGAATCCGCTGCAGCGCGGCCAGATACAAGATGATGACCAGCGGCACGGACAGCCAGATCAGCATGATCGTCAACGCGGGCAGAGCCCAGGTGGTGTCGGTCAGCCAGTCCGGTCCGTTGATACCGATCAATTTCAGTAGGCGGTTCACGATCCCGGCCTGGGGCTGGAAGATCCAGGCCCAGATGATGCTCGACACCGCAACCGAGGTGACCAGCGGGACGAAGTACAGCGTCCGGACACCGCCGACGCCCTTGATCGAGACGTTCACGAACACCGCCAGCAGGAAGCCGATCACGACCGTCGGGATCACGCCCAGGAGCAGGAACTTCGCCGTGTTGCCCAGGGCATTGAGCATCGCGGCGTCGTGGAAGAGCCGGTCGAAGTTCTTCAGCCCGACGTACCGTGGCGGGCTGAACAGGTCCCAGGAGAAGAAGCTCAAGACGATGCCGACGACGGTCGGCCCGATCACGAAGACGGCGTACCCGGCGAGGCTGGGCGCGATCAGCAGCGCCGCGGAAGCCAGGTCCGCGGCGCTGCGTCGGGGCCGTGCCGGCCGGGCCCGCGCCGGTCTGGGCATGGCGGCGCCGCTCACCCGCGGCTCATCCCGCTTGCGCCAGCGCCGCGTTGACCTTGTCCTCGGCGGCCTTGAACGCGTCGGCGACCGCGATGTTCTTCAGCACGACCTTCTGGGTGGCCTCCTTGACTGCGTCGTCCAATGCGGACTGGGCGCGCTGCGGGAGCTGTGGCGCCATCAGCGCGCTGGTCGCGGCAGTCGCGAACAGCTCCGGGTTCTTGGGCGGCGCCGGCAGCGTGCGCCAGATGCCCTTCTCGAGGCCTTCCTTCGTCGGAGGCACCGACTGGTATGTCTTCTGCAGCTCGGGCTGACCACCGTCGACCTGATAGAACCAGACGAGGAAGTTCCAGGCCGCGTCCTTGGCCTTGCTCGCCGTCGTCATCGACAGGCCGTAGCTGCCGCCGCCGACCGGACGTTTGCCGTCGACCGTGGGCATCTGCACGACACCCCACTTCTGCTTCATCGCCGACTTCAGGGTGGGCAGGAGGGCCCGGACGCTGATCGTCATGCCGACCTTGCCGCTGTCGAACGTCGGTGCGCCGGTGGCCGCGGACCCGATCGAGTACGGGGCGTTCGCCTTGTCCAGGAACAGACCCAGGATGAGCGACCACGCCTTCACTGCCTCGGCTGACCCGATGCCGGACTTCTTGCTGGCCTTGTCGTAGGTGAAGCCACCCATGTTGTGGATCAGCGGGTTGTAGATCGCCTGCCATGGATCACCCTGCACCATGCCGTAGTACTTGCCGGCGCCTGCGGTCGTGAGGGCCTGCGCCGCCTTGTCCATGTCGTCCCACGTCCACGAGTCGGTCGGCAGCGCGAGCTTGTTCTTCTCGAAGAGATCCTGGTTGAAGTAGAGGACCGTCGCGTCGGCGCTCACCGGCATACCGCGGATCTCGCCGGGGTTCGCCACCGGCCGGTATTGGTCGAGAAACGCGGGGATGAAGTCCTCGGCGGTGAGCCCGGCCTTCCGATCGAAGTACGGCACCAGGTTCTCGGTGACATTGTTCGACGCCAGCTGATCGGCCAGCACATCGATGTTCTCGATGATCTCCGGTGTGTTGCCACCGAGCTTCGCCGTGGACAGCCGCTGGACGATCGCAGCGGCGTCGTCGGGCAGCGTCTGAAGTTCGAACGTCGTCTCGGGGTGCAGCTTCGTGTACTGCTCGGTGAGCGTCTTCATCTGCGGCAGGAAGTGCCCACGGACGGAGATGACGACCTTTCCGCCCCCCTTGCCGCTGCTCCCGCCGGTCGTCGCCGGGGTCTTCGAGCTGCAGCCGGCCAACCCGGTGACAGCCAGGCCGGCGGCGGCCATCAGCTTCAGATGCTGGCGCCGTGAGAATGGTTCGATCATGGGATACCGCCTTCTGTGCGTTCAGAGGATGGAACGCACGACGCTAGCGTGAACAGACTGGGTGATCTTCCGCTAGCCTTTGGTAACGATTCAAGGACCCCGTGGGCATGTTGTCCGTCTGTGGTCATCCCGGTGCAGGCGGTATCGACTGCGGCCCGCCGTCGCCACCCGTGCTGGACCGAAAGGCGTGGAACACGTGCAGACCCCCGGATCCACCACCTCTGTGCGGCTCGCTCTCGTCGGTTGCGGCGGGATGGGTCAGCGGCACGTCCTCGGTTTGCAGGCGCTACTCGTGAGCGGCCTGTCGAACGTCAACCTCGTTGCGGTCTGCGACACCGACGAGACCAACGCGCGGCGGGTGGCAGCCGAGGTCGAGCGGGTCACCGGACGGGCACCGCGCATCTACTACTCGACCGCGGCCGCCCTCGCCGACGACGGCATCGACGCGTTCGACGTCGTCACCGACGCGAGCAGCCACTACGCGGTCGCGATGCCGATCCTGGCGGCTGGCCGGCACGTGCTGTGCGAGAAGCCGCTCGGGCTCACGGTCCGGAGCTGTCGTGCGATGGTCGACCAGGCGGCGGCGACCGGTGCGATCCTCGCGACGGCGGAGAACTACCGACGCGATCCGATGAACCGGCTGGTGCGTGCGGCCCTGCACGCGGAACTGCTCGGCGAGGTCTACCTGATGACCCAGCAGGCGATCGGGGGCAACGACGAGATCATCATCACGCCGTGGCGCCACCTCAAGGACAAGGGCGCGATCGGCCTCGACATGGGCGCGCACTACACAGACATCCTCCGTTACTACCTGGGTGACATCGACTCGGTGTTCGGCCGCGGTCTGATCGCCGAGCCGATCCGCCGACGTCGGGCAGCCCCCGAGCTCGACCTCGAGTCCTACCGCGCGCGCTTCGCCAGGATCCCCGAGGAGATGGCCGCGACCGGCGAGGATTCGGTGATCGCGATGTACCGGATGGTGTCCGGCGTGACCGCCACGCTCGCGTACATCCCGTCGGGGGCCGGCCAGCACTACTGGGAACGGCGGCTCCATGGACGGTCCGGGTCCCTCGACATCCCCAACGACCGCAGTGGCGGCTTCGTCGAACTGCGGCTCGGAGCCGAGACGCTCCGTGGCGGTGAGATCGCCGCAGCCTGCCCGGGGTTCGAGCTCGACGCGCTGACGAGCGCGCTGTTCGGCGCGGGCGGGAGTCCCTACGAACTACCCGGCGCCCAGGTCGACGCCGCTCTGCTGGCGATCGAGTTACACGACTTCGCCGCCGCGATCCTCGACGACGGCCAGCCCGAGGTCGACGGGCGGGACGGGATGCTCGCCGTCGCGTCCGTGCTCGCCGCGTACGAATCCGACCTCGCCGGCCGTTCGGTGTCGATGGCCGAGATCCTCGACAGCAGCGTGTCCGCCTATCAAGACGAGATAGATGAACCCCTCGGACTGCGCTGACCTCAGCGGGCGGCGGTGCCCGGGGGGCGCACGACGAGCCCGGCACGCGCGGCGATGGCGTCGGCGATCAGGTCTAGATCACGACGGCAACGTGCGATCCGCGCTTCGTCGGCCACGGACTTCAGCATCGTCAGGCTGACCCCGTAGAGGTCGGCGCGGACGTCGTCGGAGGGGATCACGCGGCCGATGCAGAACATGCCCGGCAGCGTCTCCTCGTCGTCGACCGCGTAACCGGTCGCGCGGATGCGGGCGAGCTCGGCCTCCAGGCTGGCGGGATCGGTGATGGACCGCGCGGTCAGCGCTGGGAGCGGACTGCCGGCCCGGAGCCTTGCGGCGACCTCGCTCCACGGAAGTTGCGCGAGCATGGCCTTGCCGGTGGCCGTCGTGGTCGCGACCAACCGCCGGCCGACGTCGGAGGCGAGGCGTACCGGCGCGGCGCCTTCACGTCGGCCGAGGTAGGTGACGTCGAGCCGATCCAGGGTGGAGAGCTGCGCGGTCTCGGGGATCGACGGCGTCAGCTCGCGGCACACCGCGTGGAAGATAGACACGGTGTCGACGCTGTCGAGGTAGGCCGCGCCGAGACCGACGAGTCGATGCCCGAGCTGATAGCCGGAGCCGTCACGGCGCGCCAGGCCGGCCTCGACGAGGGCCTCGCACACGTAGGAGACCGACGACTTCGCCATCGACAGCGACCGCGCGATGTCGGTGGGCCCGAGTGCAACGCCGGTCGTGCGGGCCAGCAGCTCGAGGATGGCGGCTGCCCGCGTGACGGCCGGCGCGCGTCGCGGCCCGTCGTCACCGGCCGCGGGTACCGCGTCGGGCAGGCTCATGCGCTCTCCTCCAAGGGAGTCGTACCGGGCTGACCGCATCGGGCCAAGCGGCCCGCGGATGACCATGGCGGCAGAGTGTTGCAGTAACGTCGAGCATCAAGTGGGGTTCAGCCTCGTGTGACACGTTCACTATAGTGAACATCCCGAGACGGCGAACGCCGCTGAGCCGAACCGTCCCGATCCGGAGTATGCGTGCATCCCTTCAGCTCGTCCGACGGCCACGTCACGACCGTCGACCCGGCCACGGGGTCCGACCTGGCGCGGCACGACGTGTGGCCGGGTGAGCAGGTGGAGGCCGCGGTCGAGCTGGCCTCGCAGCGCTGGTCGTCATGGCGGTCCGTGCCCCTCGACGAACGCGTCGCGGCGGTCGCCCGTGCCGCCGATGCGATCGAAGCGGCGGTCGACCCGATGGCGGAGATCTTGACTGCCGAGATGGGCCGTCCGACCGGACCTGCGCGCGCCGAGATCGGTAAGTGCGCCACCGCAATCCGGTACCTGTGCTCGATCGCCGCGGACCGCCTCGCACCGCGAATCGTCGACGGCGCCGACGCCGGCGAGACCGTCCGGCTGCGCTCAGACCCGCTCGGCCCGGTCCTCGGGATCATGCCGTGGAACTTCCCGTACTGGCAGAGCATCCGGTTCCTGATCCCGGCGTTGCTGGCCGGCAACACGATCCTGCTCAAGCCGGCTCCGTCGACGATCGGCAGCGGCCTGGCCCTCCAGGCAGCGTTCGACGCGGCCGGCCTCGGCGACGGCCTGGTGACGACGCTGCCGATCTCGGTCGAGCCCGTCGCCGCGCTGATCGCGGACCCGCGCGTGCACGGGGTCAGTCTCACCGGCAGCGTCCGTGCCGGTCGCAGCGTCGGCGAACTCGCCGGCCGGCATCTGAAGAAGCTCGTCCTCGAACTCGGGGGCTCCGACCCCTTCATCGTGTTCCCGGACGCCGACGTCGTCACTGCGGCCACGGTCGCCGCGAAGGCGCGTCTGCAGAACACGGGCCAGAGCTGCATCGCCGCCAAGAGGTTCCTCGTCCACCGCGACGTGGCGGGCGAGTTCACCGACGCGATGGTCGCGGCGTTCGACGCCGCCGTCGTCGGTGACCCGCGCGAGGACGGGGTGCAGTACGGCCCGCTCGCGACCGAGACTGCGCTGACGACCATCGTTGACCAGGTCGAGCGGAGCGTCGCTGCCGGCGCGGTCGTCCGCACCGGCGGCCACCGCCTCGACCGGCCCGGGTTCTTCTTCGCGCCCACGCTGCTCACCGACGTCCCCGAGGACGCGCCCTGCTGGCGGGACGAGGTGTTCGGGCCGGTCGCCCCGGTGAAGGTCTTCGACGACATCGACGGCCTGATCGCGATCGTCAACGCCAGCGAATACGGCCTCGGCGCGAGCGTCTGGACCTCGGATCCCGCCATCGTCGAGACGCTCTCCGCCCAGCTCGAGGTCGGGCAGGTGTTCGTCAACGGGATGGTCGCGTCCGATGCCCGTTATCCGTTCGGCGGCGTGAAGGACTCGGGCTTCGGCCGCGAGCTCGGCGACGCCGGCTTCGGCGAGTTCGTCAACCTGAAGCTCGTCCGCGAGTTCGGCGCAGCCCGGTGAGCGCCCGTACGGACGCCTCGATCGAGCTCCGCGACGTGCTCGGCGCACCCGCCCGCCAGACCGCGTTCGTCGTCCGCGACATCGACGCGTCCATGCGCGCGTGGGCAGACAGCCTCGACATCGGACCATGGTCGGCCTACACGCTCGGGCCGCCGCGCTTGCGGAACATGATCTACCGCGGCGAGCAGAGCTCGTTCACGTTCCGGCATGCGCTGGTCATGTCGGGTGGCATGCAGCTCGAACTCGTCCAGCCGGTCGAAGGGCCGAGCATCTTCACCGACCACCTGGACGCGTACGGCGAGGGCATGCACCACCTCGGGTTCGTCGTCCCCGACCACGCCGCGGCGAGTGCGCTGCTGCTCGCCCGCGGCTTCACCCCACTGCAGAGTGCGGAGGGGTTCGGACTTGACGGCAGCGGCCAGTTCGCCTACTTCCAACCGCCCGCGGGCGTCGACACCGTGATCGAGCTGATCGACCCACCGAAGGTGCGGGCTGACCCGGAGTCCGTCTATCCGGCCGCTGTCCACCCGGCCGCCGTCCATCCGGCCGCCGGCGAACAGCAGGTGTCGTGAAGCGGCGGATCGAGCGGCTCGAGGTACTGCCGGCCGACGGTGCCCTCTACGTCCGGATCACCTGCGACGACGGAACCACCGGCGTCGGTGAGAGCACGTTCTTCGGCTGGCCGCAGGCAGCGGGCATGATCGCGGAGTCCTTCCCGTCCGCACTCGTCGGCGCCGACCCGTTCGATGTCGAGCACCTCGCCCTGTCGCTCCACCGGTCCTTCTCGTTCCGTGGGATGGCGATCAGCGGTGCGATCAGCGCGGTCGACCAGGCGTTGTGGGACATCAAGGGCAAGGTGCTGGACGAGCCGGTCTGGCGGTTGCTCGGCGGACGTGTCCGCCGCGGAGTCCGCGCCATGCGGGTGCTGTCGACCGGCACGATCGACGAGGTGAACGCTGCGGGAGCGGCGGCCGTGGCGGCCGGCTACACCGCGGTGAAGGTGCTGCTGTTCCAGCACGACCACCACCGGATGGCGACGGCGCGCCGGCTCGGCGACCTGCGCGACCGGGCGTTCTCGCTGCGGGAGACGCTCGGCCCGGACGTCGACATCGCCGTCGAACTGCACCGCAACATGGGCCTCGGGGACTCCCTCCAGCTGATGGACGCGATCGGCGACATCTATCCGATCTTCGTCGAGGACCCGATCCCACCCGACTCCGTGCTCCGGCTGGCCGAGATCGCCGCCAAGGCGCGGGTCCCACTCGCCGCGGGCGAGCGCAACACCACGATCTGGGAGTTCGCCGAGTACATCGAGTCGCCCGGCATCACCGTCATCCGGCCCGATGTCGGGATCGCCGGTGGAATCACCGGCGTCCGCAAGATCGCCGCGATGGCGCAGGCGCACCACGTCCAGCTCGCTCCGCACGCCGTGCCGTCGGGGCCGGTCGCCACCGCCGCGCACGTGCAGATCGGTATGTGCACCGCCGGCTGGGCCTGGCAGGAACACGTGCCCCAGTTCGACGATCCACGATGTGTCGACGTCGTCGACGCGGTCGTTCCGGTGGTCGACGGCCTTCTGATACCGCCCGACCGGCCCGGCCTCGGGATCGAACTGGACGACGTCGGCATCACCGCGCACCCACCGCGGACGCCGGTGATGGGAGCCGCGGTCGGGCCGCTCGGTGAGGTGGCGTTCCAGTGAGCGGGCAGTCTCCCGCGGGCGCCGCGTCACAGCCGGTGGTGACGATCGCGATCCATCCCGACCATGCCCCCGGCATGCTCGCCGCAGCCGATCTGGCGCGGCTGTCGGAGTTCGCGGAAGTACGGACCGCCCACCTGCGTGGTTCGGTCGGGATCGCGGGCGACTTCGGGGTGGACGCGGTGGCGGAGGCTGCGCTCGTCGGTATCGCCGCCGGATCGACCGCTCTCGTCGTCACTCACGGCTCGCCCCGCATCAGCGCCGCAGTTCTGGATGCGCTGCCCACGGTGAGCTTCGTGGGGGAGTTGGAAGGCGACCGGTTCTGCGCGCGGATCGATACGGCCGCCGCTGCCGAACGAGGGGTCATGGTCGTCGACACGACGCACGGATCGTCGCTGCCGGTGGCCGAATGGGCGCTGGCGTTGACGATTCTCGGCCTGCGCGACGCCGGCCGGTTCGTCCGTGCGCTGATCGCCCACGGAGCCGTCGGCAGCGGTGGCCACGGCGACGCTGGTCGACTCACCAACCGGGAGCTGACCGGCAAGCGCGTCGGGTTGATCGGCTTCGGTCACATCGGCTGGCGGCTGGTCGAGCTGCTCCGTCCCTTCGGTGCCGACGTCATCGCGTTCGACCCCTACGCGCCGCGTGAACTCGCCGACGCGGCCGGCATCTCGTTCGGCCGGCTCGACACGGTGATGAGCCGCTCCGATGTGGTCTGCTGCCTGGCACCCTTGACTCCCGGGACGCAGGGACTGATCACCGGTCAACTACTGGCGTCGATGACGCCTGGCAGCGTGTTCGTCAACGTCAGCCGCGGGGCTGTCGTCGATCGGGACGGTCTGCACGAGATCGCCGCGCGCGGCGAGATCGTGTTCTGCCTGGACGTGCTCGAGGACGAGCCGATCCCGGTCGACGACACGTTGCGCGATCTGCCGAACGTGTTGCTGACCCCGCACATCGCGGGGACGACCGAGGAGTCCCGGTTCCGGTTCTTCACGTTGATGGTCGAGGAACTCAGGCGCCATCTGCACGGGCTCGAGCCGCACGCGCAGATCACCACCGGCACAGTCGCGGGGCGTCGCGGTCGTGACGTCCCGGATCCCTATCGAAAGGTTGCCACCCCATGATCGTCCTGATCGCCAAGTACTACCTGAACGACGCCGCCGACCTGCCGGGCATCGTCACCGACCTCACGGCGATGGCCGGCGAGGTCGCGTCAAACGAGCCGGGTTGCGCGCTCTATCACGCGTCCCGCTCGACCGAGCGCGACGACCTGGTCCTGCTGTACGAGCACTACGTCGACGACGCCGCACTCGCCGGGCACCGGGAGACGCCGCATTTCAAGGAGATCATCGAGGGTCGCATCGTGCCGAAGCTGGCGAAGCGTGAGCGGGAGCTGTACGAGCTGCTGGTTCCCTGATGCAGCTGGTGCCTTTCGGGACGGACGTCGCCGGGGTGGGTCGCCGCACCCACCTCGGAGCGCTGGTGTCACCGACGACGGTGGTCGATCTGAATGCCGCCGCGGTCGGGGCGTCGGTCCGAGCCGGGCTGCCGGTCCGGTCGGCCGAGCGCATCGCCGCCGCGCTGGTACCGGCCGATGTGACGACCTTCATCGAGAACGGTGAACGGGGATTGGACGAAGCTCGTCGGGCGCTCGCCTCGTGGGCAGCGGCTGGCGACCCGACCGGCCCGTCCGGTATGCAGCTGACGTATCAGCTTGCTGAGGTCATTCGTCTGCCCGCGGTGCCGGAACCGTCGCTGATCCGTGACTTCATGGCGTTCGAGCAGCACCTGCTCAACATCTTCCCGAAGCTCGGCCGCGAGATCCCGCCGGTCTGGTATGAGATTCCCGTCTACTACAAGGGGAATCCGAGCGCGGTCGGTGCTCACCTCCAGTCGATCGTCATTCCCGACTACGCCGGCGAGGACCTCGACTTCGAGTTCGAGATAGCGGCCGTGATCGGCCGGGGTGGACGCGACATCAGCGAGGACACCGCACTCGCGCACGTGTACGGCTACACGATCTACGACGACTTCTCCGCACGTGCCATGCAGGCGAGGGAGATGACCGTCGGGCTCGGTCCGGCGAAGGGCAAGGACTTCGACGGAGCACACGTCCTCGGCCCGGTGCTGGTGACGGCGGACGAGATCCCCGATCCCTACGACCTCGGGATGACCGCCTCCGTCAACGACGAGGCGTGGACGACGGGCAGCACGAGCGCCATGCACTGGCGGTTCGAGCAGATGATCGCCCACGCGTCCCGTTCGGAGACGCTGCGTCCGGCCGAGGTGTTCGGTTCCGGCACGGTCGGCGGCGGGAGCGCGGCCGAGGTCGGTCGGACGCTGCACGCCGGCGACGTCGTCGAGCTGACGGTCGATCGCCTGGGCACGCTCCGGAACGCGATCGTGGCGCGATAGCCCACGGGCAGGCCGCTAGCGTGCTGCGGTGTGCCGCTTCGCGATGATGGTGGAGATGGCGACGCTGACCAGCGTCGTGCCGATCAGGACGGCCAGGCCGCCGACGACGACGGTGCATCTGAGTACGCGCGCGGCACGCCGTGACACGCGCCATGACACCATCAGCCCGATGATCGCCGTCCTGACCCCTGCGCTCGCTGCGATCGCCGGCCTGGCCGTCGTGTGGATCGTCGTTCTGCTCGTCCGCGATCGCCCGATCGACAATCTCGTGTTCTGGATCCTTGCCGTCGTCGAGGCCGGCCTTCTCGTCCTCACCGTCGCCGGGATCGTCGGACTCGCCCGCACCGACCGCACCGTCGCCGGACCCACCTTTGTGGCCTACCTGATCGCCACGCCGTTGATCCTGCCCGCCGCGGTCCTCTGGGGCATCGCCGAACGCAACCGCTCGGGCACAGCCGTCGTCCTCGTCGGCGCCGTCACGATTCCTGTCCTCATGCTCCGCATCCACATGATCTGGACGGGAACCGGCTGATGCCGACTCTCGACCCCCGGACGCGGCACGGCTTCGGCCGGGTCCTGGTCCTCGTCTATGCGATCTTCGCGCTGGCCGCCGGTGCCCGGTCGGGTGTGCAGATCGCGCTGCAGTGGCACGAGGCGCCGTTGGCGTACGCACTCTCGGGAGTCGCGGCGCTGGTGTACATCGGTGCGACGCTCGGACTCGCGTTCGGCTGGCGGGCACTGGCCTGGTCGGCCTGCAGCGTCGAGCTGGCCGGAGTGCTCGTCGTCGGGACACTCAGCCTGACCGACTCGGGGGCGTTCCCCGATGCGACCGTCTGGTCGGGTTACGGTGTCGGCTACGGCCTGATCCCACTCGTCCTGCCCCTGGTCGGCCTGTGGTGGCTGCGAAGGACGCGATCGGTGCCCATCCCGCAGTGACCTGGAGGTTCGACGGTGGATCGGCGCACGGCACTCACCAGGCGCTCCGTACTCGGGCTCGTGGTCGGCAGCGCTCTGGTGACGGGATGCCGCATCGACTCCGGCGCAGCCGATTCCACCGACGCCCACGCCGGAACGGGCCGTGCGACAGCGGACGCGACAGCGGACGCGACGCCCGCCGGCTCGCCCGCACCGACCACCCCGAGCGTGACGGCACACATTCCCGAGCTCCCGCGTGGCGGTCGCGTGCTGTTCCCGCACTATCGGCTGGCCGGCTGGTGCGGGGCGCCGTCGGCCAGCACACTCGGTGCGCTCGGGCTGGGCGACCTCGCCCACAGAGCCGACGAGATGGTGGCCGGCGTCGCCGCATATGCGGCCGAGCGAACCGTGCTGCCGGTGATCGAACTCATCACGGTCGTCGTGCAGGGGTCGCCAGGCAGCAGTGGGCTGTGGCGTTACCGCCAACCGGGCTCCGTCGTCGACCACTGGTTACAGGTGGCCAGGGATCACAAGGCTCTGCTCTTGTTGAACATCCAGCCCGGTCGCGCGGCCTTCATGGACGAGGTGACGGCCCTTGCCGGGTACCTGCGCGAACCCGACGTGGGAATCGCGCTCGACCCGGAATGGGCGATGGGGCCGGGCCAGGTGCCGGGGCACGCCTACGGGCACACCGACGGCGCGACGATCGACGACATAGCGCGCTATCTCTCGTCGATCGTCGCAGCGAACGACCTGCCGGAGAAAGTGCTCGTCTATCACCAGGTGGCCCGCTCGGTGGTCCGCGGACCGGCTGCCATCAAGCGGCACGACGGTGTTGAGATCATTCGAAGCGTCGACGGGATCGGGTCGCCGTCGGAGAAGATCTCGACGTGGAAGTGGATCGGTCGGCAACGAAACCCCGCCGTGCGGTCGGGTTTCAAGCTCTTCTTCAGCGAGGACCGGAGACACGGCCGGCTGATGACGCCGGCCGAGGTGCTGGCGCTGACCCCGCGTCCTGACTACGTCATGTACGAGTAGCGGGTCAGTCCGTGCTGAAGGGCTCGTCCGGCAGCAGGTCGTCGGTGCCGAGGGACTCCTCGTCGTGGTCGACGAGCTCTCGCGCGGACGCGAGGTCGGGATCGTCGAGCACGTCGTCGTCCCAACCCTCCTCCGCCTGGTCCTCGGTCGCCGGGTCACTGCGGCCGTCGTCGTCGAGGCCCAGGTCGCTCACCGGGAGTTCCTCGGCGGTCACGCCGTCATCGTCGCTGTCGAGCGGTGTCGTCATGCCGCCTTGTCTACCCCATGGCCGCAGGTCGCGTTCGGAGGGTCCGTTCGGCACCGTGTGATCGACTGGTGTGGTGAGAATCGGACAGCGCCGCCCGTTCGTGCGTGACGATGCGTAAGCGTTGGCGGGTTCGGCTGCTCACCGCCGGGCTGTTCGCCGGGCTCGCGTCGCTGACCGCCCTGACGACGACGGGCACTGCACTCGGTGCCGCACCGGCGAACGCCGCGAGCGGCACCGATGTGGCGGAAACCCAGCAGATGGTGTCGACCGGCGCGGAACCCGACGGGACGCCGGTCCAGCTCGATGTCAGCGTGTTCACACCCGGCACACCGGGGCGGCATCCGGCGATCGTGCTTGCACACGGCTTCGGTGGCACGAAGACTGATTCGGTCTCTTCGGCGGAGCTCTTCGCCGCTGCCGGCTACGTCGTGGTCACCTACACGGCACGAGGCTTCGGTGAGTCCGGCGGCCGCATCCACCTCGACGCGCCGGCCTACGAGGTCGCGGACGCGTCGAAGCTCATCGACATGCTGGCCGCCCGCCCCGACGTCTCGCTCGACGGGCCGGGCGATCCGCGGATAGGTGTCGCCGGTGCGTCCTACGGCGGCGCGCTGGCCCTGCTCGCGGCCGGGTACGACCGTCGGGTCGACGCCGTCGCGGCTGCCATCACCTGGAACGACCTGGACCAGGCGCTGTTCCCGCAGTCCGCGCTCGCGACCGGTTCGCAGCCGGCCACGCTGGCCGGTGCGGTGCCGGCATCGGCGTCGGGAGTCTTCAAGCAGCGTTGGGCATCCTTGCTGTTCGGTGATGCCGCGGGTGCGTCTCCAGGAGCCGGCGGCAACGCATCGGGCGCCGGCTGCGGGCGCTTCGATCCGTCCGTCTGCGCCGACTATCAGCGTGCTGCGATCACCGGAACCGCCGATGCGACCCTCCGTGCCCGGCTCAAGGCATCCAGCCCGTCGACGATCGCCGCCAAGATCACCGCACCGACACTTCTCTTGCAGGGCGAGCAGGACGCGCTGTTCGGTCTCGACCAGTCCGATGCGACCGCTCGCGAGATCACCGCGGCCGGCTCGACCCCGGTCCGCGTCGGCTGGTTCGCCGGCGGCCACGACGCAACGGCAACCGACCTCGGCGGCACCGATACGGCGCTCAGCAAGTCCGGCCAGGTGTGGTTCGACCAGTACTTGAAGGGCAAGACCGAGAAGAGCGCGGGCTTCCGCTTCTCCGTCCCGACGTCCGGGCTCGGGCTGGGGGCCGGCGACATGACCACCGAGCAGATTCCCGCCTATCCGGGCATCGCCGGGGTCGCGCCGGTCGCACGCACCGTCGTCGCGCTGCGCAACCGGCCGCAGCAGGTCGTCTCCCCACCGGGCGGGAACCCCGCGGCGCTCACCGGCGTACCGGGGGCCGCGACCGCGCTGGCGGCGCTCGGCGCTGCCGGCGGAGCGGGACCCCTCGGAATCCTGCAAGGACAATCGGCGACCTTCCCGTCGGCTCCACTTGACGGCGGCACGTCGATCGTCGGGTCGTCCCGGGTCCGCCTGCAGGTGACGTCGTCGACAACTGACGCGGTGCTGTTCGCGTCCCTCTGGGTGGTCAAAGGCTTCGGCCGCGCGGCACCCGCCACCCTCCCCAGTCAGCTGGTCGCGCCCATTCGCCTCACCGGCCTCACACCGGGTACGCCGGTTACCGTCGACGTCGCCCTCCCCGCCGTCGTCGCGCACGTCGACTCCGGCTCCCGACTGCGGCTCGTCGTGTCGTCGACGGATCAGGCGTACGCGACGCCGAGCACCGCCCGCGTCTACCAGATCTCGCTCGACTCGACCGACCTCGGCGTCCCGATCGTGACTGGCGCCTCGACCGTGACGAAGCAGGCCGGCACCCCCTGGGCACTGATCGGATTCGTCCTCCTCACCTTCGTCGGCGCAGCCGTCACCGCCCTCGTCGTCCGCCGACGAGCACGCCACGCCCTCGCCACAGCCGGTGCGCTCGTCACCACGACGCCGGCCACACCCACCGACGGTTCCGGAGGTGGTGCCATGGCCCGCGACGACGACATAGTCCTCGCGGTGAACGGGTTGGTGAAGACCTATGGCCGCGGCGTGCGGGCCGTCGACGGTGGCTTCTGGACGGCGCGACGCGGCCAGGTCGTCGGCCTGCTCGGACCCAACGGCGCCGGTAAGACCACGACCATGCGGATGATTGTCGGCCTGATCAAGCCGGACTCGGGGTCGGCCGAGGTTCTGGGCCAGGTCATCACCCCGGGCTCGCCGGTGCTGCGCGACGTCGGTGCCTACGTCGAGGGCCCCGGCTTCCTGCCCCACCTCAGCGGACGGCAGAACCTCATCGCCGGCTGGGACGCGACGGGTCGCCCGTTGGCCGAGGCACACCTCGACGAGGTGCTCGCCATCGCCGGCCTCGGCTCGGCGGTCGATCGCAAGGTGCGCACCTACAGCCACGGCATGAAGGCCCGTCTCGGCATCGCGGCTGCGATGGCCGGACTGCCCGCGGTGCTGATCCTGGACGAACCCACCAACGGTCTCGATCCGCCGCAGATCGCTGCGATGCGTGGCGTGCTGCACGACTACGCGGCCACGGATCGCACCGTCATCGTCTCGAGTCACCTGCTGGCCGAGGTCGAGGCCACCTGCACGCACGTCGTCGTGATGGCCCGCGGGGCGCTCGTCGCGGTCGGGTCGGTGGCGAAGATGCTCGACTCGGGGACAACGATCGTCGTCACCGTCGACCGGCCCGAGGACGGTCGGGCTGCACTCGCCCGGATGGAGGGTGTCGGCGTGATCGAGGTGTCCGAGGACGGCGCGTTGGTGATCGATCGCGGCACCCGCACGTCGGCCGAGATCGTCGCGCACCTGGTGGACGCCGGCATCGGTGTGGACGCAGTGACCCGTCGCCGTGCCCTCGAGGACGTCTTCATGTCGCTGGTGTCGGCGTGAGTACCGCCACGTCAGCCACGGTGCGGGCCACCGGCGCTCGGCCACTGTGTTGGCGGGCGGAGGCACGCCGTCAGCTCGGCCGACGCCGAACCCAGGTCGTCTTCGCGCTGATCGCCGTTCTTCCGCTGCTGCTGGTGGGTGCCTTCTCCCTCGGTGCCAACGACAACACGTCGAACGCCCCCGGCTTCGTCGATCTCGCCACCAAGAGCGGCGCCAACTTCAGTGTGTTCACGTTGTTCGCGACCACCGGCTTCGCGCTCGTCGTCATCGTCGCCCTGTTCTTCGGCGACGCGGTGCCGTCGGAGGCGAGTTGGGGGAGCCTGCGCTACCTGCTGATCGCACCCGTCCCGCGAGGACTGCTGCTGCGGAGCAAGCTCGCCGTCGCCGCGGGCAGCTCGCTGGTCGCGCTGGTCATCGTCATCGGCTGGTCGACCCTGGTCGGTTTCGTGTTCTACGGCACCGGGCCGTTCGTGACACCCGGCGGTGACGAGATCGGCTGGAGCTCGTTGCTGCCCAGGATCCTGCTCATCCTCGCCTACACCGCTGTCAGCCTGCTGACAGTCGCCGGACTGGCCTTCCTGTTCGGTGTTCTCGCCGATGCTCCGCTGGCCGCGGTCGGCGGTGCAGTCCTCGTCACCATCCTGTCGACGATCCTCGATTCCATCACCGCGTTGGGTCATTGGCGATTCGGCTTGCCCACGCACTACTCCTACGCCTGGGCCGATGCTCTCGGTGGGAGCATCCAGTACGGCGACATGCTGCGCGGCGCGTTGTGGTCGATCGCGTACGGCGTGATCCTCACGACGGTCGCGTTCGTCCGCTTCAGCCGCAAGGACATCCTGAGCTGAGCCGGGCGCATGGGAGACTGGTCCGCGCCAGAACGATTTCGCGAGCCACCTTGGAGCCTTGCCCCACATGCAGTTGCTTCTCGTCCGTCACGCCGAATCGGTCAACAACCTGCTCGCCACCCAGCACGCATTCTCGGACTACATGCGGCGGCGGAGTCCTGATCCGAGCATCACCGACCGCGGATTCGTCCAAGCGGACGCGCTCGCACGGCATTTCGAGGACGTCGACTACGGCGTCACCGACATCTTCGTCAGTCCCATGTTGCGCGCCCTTCAGACGGCGCGGCCGATGGTGCGGGCACTGAAGCTCCAGCCACGCCTGTGGGTGGCGATCCACGAGGACGGCGGAATGTTCACCGGCGACCCTGACGCACCCGAAACCGTGAGCGGGTATCCGGGGCTCACCCGAGCCGAGTTCACCCGCGACCATCCCGAGTTCGAGCTGGTGGACGAGATCACCGACGACGGCTGGTGGACCGCCGGCTGGGAGGACCGTGCGGCCTGTCATGCGCGGGCGATCAGGGTGGCCGCTGACCTCGTCCACCGAGCCGATTCCGAACGAGCACAGGGGATTGCGTCGGTCGTGGCGCTGGTTTCGCACGGAACCTTCCTCGACGCGCTGATCAAAGCCCTGTTCGGCCACCTGCCCGACGAGCGGCACCACTACTTCCTCAACAACACCGCCCTCAGCCTGCTCGATTTCTCGCGGCCGGGACGCATCCGGCTCGCGTACCTGAACCGCACCCAGCACCTGCCCGCCGACCTCGTCACCGTCTAGTTCCCGGCCAGGCCGCGGCTACCAGCGAAGGCGTCGCGCCAACCAGTCGAGTACCACCTCGCCCTGTGCAAGCTGGAAGGCACGGACAGTCGGCAGGCCGGGCGGCGCCGGCTGGCGCGCCGAGTCGAGGAAATACGCGGCCAGCCCGGCCAGGAACGCCGACACCAGGTCGGGATCGGCTGCGCGCAGTACCGGCGACGCGGACATCAACGCGTCGATGTCCTGGCCGCCGTAGAGACCTACGTTGAGCAGCAAGGACACCGAATCGATCCACGCTGCGCCACGGCATGCCCACGGCCAGTCGACGAGAACCACCGAGCCGTCGGGCCGCACGAGCATGTTGTCCGCCCGCACATCGAGGTGGACGAGGCTCTCGCCGTGGCACGCGTCGATGCCGCGGACCGCCATCGCACGCAGCGATTCGAGGTGATCGACGGCCAGCGACGGCAGCTCGTCCCAGGGCTCGGCGGCGAGGCGGTCGAAGCCCGCGAACTCGCGGCGCAGCTCGTCCTCGGTGCGGGGAACCGTGAGGCCAGCCGGGACGGGCGTGAGCTCATCGGCCAACCGCTGCAGGGTTTCCAGCACCACGGCGACCTCATCGGCCACCCACGGCGTGACCGGATGCCGGCCTTCGACGTCGGCCAGCACCAGCGCGACCCAGTCGCCGTCGTCGAAGCTGCCGAGCAGCCTCGTCGACGGAGCGGCCGGCGGCAGAGCTGCGGTGATCGCGATCTCCCGCCGGTACATGTCGGGCGTGAACTCGTTCAACGCGGTGTTCGCGGCCTTCATGAACGCCCGTCGGCCGTCCGCGCCGACCAGCCGCTCGGCCGCGCCAGGGGAGAACCCGCCCACTTGCGACTCGGTGGACACGATCGGTGCGCCGACGATGTTCGCGACCCCGCGCCGGACGTGCTCGGGCACGTCCGCCCAGCCGATCCGGACCCCAGCCGCCATCACCATCGGACCACGATGCCACGTCCGACGGCTCCATCATGAAGGGTTTTCCGTCCCCGGGCCCCGACCGGACCGGGCCCGCTGAAGCCCAGGTGAATATCCGGGCGCGACCGGCACGCGCGGCGCACGCCGGTCGTTGTCACGATAGTCCGGACCGACTGGCCGGATCGCCCGCTCGTGCAGCGCCGCCACCCGGAAGGGACCACCTGTGGTCACCGTCGCCGACCTCGTGTTGTTCGTCATCATCGCGCTCGCCGCCGTTAGCGGTTGGGCCCGCGGACTCTCTCGCACGGTGAGCCGGGTCGCCGGCTTCGTTCTCGGCTCGATCGGCGGCTCGTGGCTTGCCGCGGTCGTCGTCAGCCCGACCGGATCGGTGGTCGCCCGGATCGCGCTGGACGCCACCTGCATCCTCGGAGGTGCGGTGATCGGGACGGCGGTCGGATCCCGGATCGGCGACGGCATCGGTCGTCTGCTTCGCCGCATCCACCTCCGGTTGCCGGACCAGGCCGCGGGTGCGCTCGTGTCCGCCGCTGCCGCCGTGCTGGTCTGCTGGCTGGTCTCGGGTGTGGTGATCGGCGCGGGCTCCCCGGCGGTGTCGGCCGCGGTGCGGGGAAGTGCGGTGTTGGCCGAGGTGTCGAACGTGATGCCTGCACGTGCAGTGATCTCCGGCCGGATCGTCGATACCGTCGCGACTCCGTCCGCGCTGGGCCCGCTGCTGACCGGGCCGGGTGTGCCCCGCCCGTAGGGTCGGCGCATGCCGGCCGATCCTCTCGTCACCTCATCAGCCCAGCCGTCCGTACCCGCCAAGCGTGCGGCGCCGCCGTCGCTGGCGCCGTTCGCGGCGGCCCTCGCCGACCATCTCGGAGTCGACGCCATCGACGATCTGGACAGCGTGCTCGCGCTGGCCGGCACCGCCGCGCACGAGGTCGTGCGGCCGGCAGCCCCGGTGGTCGCTTACCTGCTCGGCGCCGCGGTGGCGACCAGCCCGGGTCAGCCGGTAGCGGCGATCGCCGCCGAGATCGAGGCGTTCATCCGCACGTGGACAGCGTCGGCGCAACCGGGCTAGATCTGTGCATCCGATCGGGCGCCACACGCCAACCGCTGCGCTCCATGGAGCGGCCGGAAGCACGTGCGGTCTGCGACTGGGGGCATGGCGGTGGAATGAACGGTGGTGGAGTGCCCAGCCGGTTCAGTTGTCGCGTTCCATGTGAACCTCATCCATGGCGGTGGAGCGAACGAATCGTCGATGTCGCGCCGGAACGTGATCGGAATCTTGGCCGGCCCCGATAGCTATGCCACCGGCGCAGCTCGCAACGCCTACCAGGATCTCTACCCTCGCAGCGTCGACCCGGCTCGCCGGCGTCAACTGCCGATGGACCTGTCCGGCCGGGTGGCCGTCGACTAGATCAGGTCGGTCGGGGTGTCGACGTCGTGTCCGGCGCCCCACCGGTCGGCGACTTCCCTGACCTCGCCGCTGGCCAGCAGCAGCCGGGCCGGCCGGTTCTGCAGCGGCACATACCGCGCGAGCGTGACGCGCAGCCAAGCGGCGCGGTAGCAGGCGAGCAAGGGTTGCCGGATTCCTTGCCTGTCGACGAGGTAAGCGACGTCGACGCCCGGACCGCACGTCTCCACAAGTGTCGGCACTGCCAATCCGGCCTGGGGCATGTCGGCCGCCACGACGACGACGTGGCTCGCGTCCGCCGGTACGCCGGCGACGCCGGCGCCGATGGCGGCAAGCGGTCCCGACAGGGGTGGATCCTCGCGGACCCAGCTGACCGGCCGCACGGTCGCACGCTGTGGGCCGACGACGACGATCGGCCAGCCGGGCGGCAGGCTCGCGATGGTCGGGTCGAGCAGCATCGCGAGCTTGTCGGTCCCGAAGCGCAGGCTGCGGCCGCCGGCCACCAGCACCACCCAGACCGCAGGCGACGTCGTCCTGGCCAGCACCTACCCGCTCACCGCACCCGGTCGGCGCGCGAGTACAGGGTGAAGTTCTCACCGCGGGCGAAGCCCGCCAGGGTCAGGCCCTCGGCGCGGGCGAGGTCGACTGCCATACTCGACGGTGCCGACACCGCACTGAGGATCGGAACACCGGCCAGGATCGCCTTGTACACAAGCTCCATCGACGATCGACCGCTGACCTGCAGGACATGCCCCCGCAGCGGCAGCAGTCCCTCCCGAAGTGCGAACCCGACCACCTTGTCGACCGCGTTGTGGCGGCCGACATCCTCCCGTACGACGATCGGTGACCCGTCGGTGGTGAACAGACCGGCGGCGTGCAGGCCGCCCGTCCGGCGGAAGGTGGCCTGCTGGTCGCGCAGGGCATCCGGCAGCCGGGTGAGCACGGTCGCCGTCACCGACGACCGGTCGGTCGCGATGTGCCAGCGCGCCCGCTGGTGCACGACGGCGATGCTGTCCGCGCCGCACACGCCGCAGGCCGACGAGATGGCGAACCCGCGGCCGATCGGTGGCGCCACCCCCGGCTCCAACCGTACGTGCACCGACGCGCTTCGGTCCAGGCCGTCGCCACGGCTGCGTTGCTCCACGCCGACCACGTCGTCGATCGAGCTCAGAACACCTTCCCCCACGAGCCATCCCAGCGCGAGGTCGATGTCGTGACCAGGTGTCCGCATCGTCAGCGCACTGACATACCCGGACTCGGCCGGCACGAGGACGCGGATCTCCACCGGTTCCTCGACCGCGACGAGATCGGCCTCGGACGCGCGATGCACACCGTCGTCGCGTACCGCGATGCGTTCGACCCGGACCCGGTTCGCGCTGCCGCTCATGGCGTGGTGTGCACGCTCTGGACGGGATGGTCGTGCTGGTGAAGGGCCAACGTCACGACCACGGCCTTCGATGTCGGGGTGTTGCTGCCCGTTGCCACCGAGTCGAGCGGGACGAGAGCATTCGCTTCCGGGAAGTAGGCGGCCGCGCATCCTCGGGCCGTCGGGAACGACACCGCACGGAATCCGCGTATCTGCCGGAGCGCGCCGTCGCGCCACTCGCTGGTCACGTCGATGCTCGCGCCGTCAGGGATCCCTAGCCGGGCGAGGTCATCGGGATGCACGAACACCACCCGTCGACCGCCGTGGACGCCGCGGTACCGGTCGTCGAGGCCGTAGATCGTGGTGTTGAACTGGTCGTGGCTGCGAATCGTCTGCAGCAGCAACCGTCCCGGCGGGACGGTGGGCCAGCTTAGGTCGTTCGCGGTGAGCTGCAACCGCTTCGTCAGCGTCGGGAAGGTGCGCGAGTCGCGGGGTCCGTGCGGGAGGACGAAGCCGTCCTCACGCCGGACCTTCTCGTTGTAGTCGTGACATCCCGGGACGACGTGCGCGATGTGGTCGCGGATGTGGTCGTAGTCGGCCACCAGCGCGTCCCAGTCGACGCCGACGCCTTTCATCTCGCCGATCTTCGCTCCGTCGACACGATGACCGAGGGTGGCGGCGGCGATCCCGCAGATGATCGCCACTTCGCTGTTCAGCGTGGGCGACGCGGGTTCGAGCGGACCGTGACTGGCGTGCACGGCGCACACGGTGTCCTCCACCGTGACGAACTGCTCGCCGCCGGCCTGCCGATCGATCTCGGTCCGGCCGAGGCAGGGAAGCAGCAGGGACTCGGCCCCCGTCACCAGATGGGTCGCGTTCAGCTTCGTGGCGACCGAGATCGTCAAGCGGGTCTTGGACAACGCGTCCCGCACGACCTCGGTGTCAGAGACGGCGGATACGAAGTTGCCGCCCATCGCCATGAATACGTCGGCCTTGCCGTCGCGCATCGCCCGGACCGAGTCGACCGAGTCGAGACCGTTCTCGCGCGGCATCGGGATGCCGAACTCGAGTTCCATCGCGTCCAGGAACGCTACTGGCGGCCGCTCCCAGATGCCCATCGTCCGATCGCCCTGGACGTTGCTGTGGCCGCGGATCGGTGCGAGCCCGGCGCCGGGCCGGCCGATGTTGCCGCGGAGTGCCGCCAGGTTGACGATCTCGCGGATCGTCGCCACCGCGGCCTCGTGTTGGGTGATGCCCATCGCCCAGCAGAAGACGACCCGTTCGGCTTTCATGTAGCGGGCGGCGAAGTCGTCGATGTCGTTCTCGTGCAGGCCGGTCGCTGTCGACACGTCGGCCTCGTCGAGTTCGGCGAGGTGCGCGCGCAGATCCGCGAGGCCGGTGGTGTGGTCCTGCAGGAACGCGGTGTCGAGGACGGTCCCGGGGCGTTCGTCGTCGGCGGCGATGACACGCTTCGCGACAGCCTGCAGCAACGCCATGTCACCGCCGAGCCGGACCTGGTAGAAGGCGTCCGCGAGTGCCGTTCCACGGCCCAGCACGCCGTCGGGACGCTGCGGATTCTTGAAGCGCAACAGGCCGGCCTCGGGCAGCGGGTTCACCGCGATGATGCTGGTGCCGCCGCGCTTGGCCTCCTCCAGCGCGGACAGCATCCGCGGATGGTTCGTTCCCGGGTTCTGCCCGAGGATGACGATGAGATCGGCCTGGGCGAAGTCGTCGTAGCTGACGCTCGCCTTGCCGATGCCGATGGTCTGCGCGAGCGCCATGCTGGTGGATTCGTGGCACATGTTCGAGCAGTCCGGCAGGTTGTTCGTGCCGAAGACGCGAACGAACAGCTGGTAGGCGAATGCAGCCTCGTTGCTCGTGCGGCCGGAGGTGTAGAAGATGGCCCGGTCAGGCGAATCGAGGGCACGCAGGGCGGTACCGGCGATCTCGTAAGCACGCTCCCACGACACTTCCCGGTAGTGGTCGTCGCCCTCGGCCTTGTGCAGCGGGTGGGTGAGGCGTCCCTGCTGACCGAGCCAGTATTCGCTGCGCTCGCGCAGGTCCGACAGGGAATGCTCGGCGAAGAACTCCGGCCCGCAGCGCACCTTGTCGGACTCCCAGCCCACCGCCTTCGCACCGCTCTCGCAGAACTCGAACTTCTTGCGCTTCTCCGGCGGATCGGGCCAGGCGCACGACGGGCAATCGAAGCCGGTCTTCTGATTCAGCTTCAGCAGTGTTGTCGTCGATCGCGCGACCCCGGCGTCGCCGACCGCCTCTCGCAACGCGTGGAACACGCCGGGCACGCCGGCGGCCCACTGCTTCGGCGGGGTGATCCGGAGGTTCTCGTCGGGTTGGCCGTCCTCGGCGCCCACTCGTACTTTCGGCATGGTCACACTTTGACACGCCGGTGGCTGGCCGGGGGCGTCCAGGTCGCCGCTTGCGCCGTAGCGACCACTTCGAGCGGCTTACGGTGTCCAGTCGACGTGGTCGGCCCACCGTGCGGCCGCCCGCATGAGGATCTCGGTGGCGGGCGTCTTGATCTGGCCGTAGTCATAGATGTCGGGCACCGACCGTGCGAGCCGGAGCTTGAACGCTCCCCACGCGTCCCGTGCGGCATCGTCGGCTCGCAGGTAGTCGCGGAACAACAAGGCGTAGCGGGCACCGGCGCCGCCGAGGGTACGGACGTGGATGTTGACCGTGCGCGCCCCGGCCGGCGGTGCATAGACGAGCTTCGGCGAGGAGATCCCGAACGAGCGTTCGACGTGATTCCAGGGTTCGGGACGCTGCCGGTACCCGGCCTCGTCCATCAGCGCCTCGATCTCGGGCGACGAGACGTCGTCAACCGACACCTGGACGTCGATGCAGTCCTTCGCCGCGAGCCCGGGCACCGAGGTGGAGCCCACGTGGTCGACGCGTCGCGCGAGCGGCCCCAGCGACGACGCCAACGATCCGCCGACGCGCTCGAAGTCGGCCGGCCAGCCCGGCCGGTACGGGATCACGAGCACACCGTCGGCGGAGATCTCGTCGTCGAAGGGCATCAGCGGCTCGAGACGTTCCAGCCGTGCCGCACGAAGCCACGGCCCGGGCGCCGACGGCCCGGGACCGCGGCGACGCGAACGGCCATCAGTCCTTCAGGAAGAGCTCGATCACGGGCACGGCAATAGAAGGCGCCTGCTGCGGCAACCGGAGCGAGAGCACGCCGGACTCCAGCCCGTTCACGCTCACGTGCCCGTCGTTCGACGGCTCGATGATGCGGACCTCGGACCCGTCGTGCAGGAACTGCGCGTACTCGACCGAGCCGGCGAGTCCGGGCAGGTGCACCATCCCGAAGGGCCACGCGAACAGGTGCAGGTAGAGCCGATTGCCCTTCTGCGTATAGCGGGCGTCGACGGGTGGTGTGAACGAACTCGGCCCGTTGCCCCGGATCGACCGCTCGTTGACGCGCATCCACGCGCCGACGCCGCGAAGCGTCTCGAGTGCCTGCGGTTCCCACTCGCCACGCCCGTTCGGGCCGACGTTCATCAGCATGTTGCCGCCCTTGCTGACCGTGTCGATCAGCATGCGCACAACCAGTTCGGGTGACTTCCAGTCGTGGTTGTCGCGGTCGTACCCCCAACTCCCGTTCAGGGTCTGGCATGCCTCCCACAGCTGTGGGCCGCTTCCGGGCGTGATGACGTTGCCCACCGGCTGGACCTGCTCGGGCGTCGTGAGGTCGGCGTTGTCGAGATCGAGCCGGTCGTTGACGATGATGCCCGGCTGTAGCTCGCGGACCATGTGATCGAGCTTCTCCGACTGCCAGTCGTCGCGGCCCTTACCGCCCCACACCATGTTCGGGTAGGAGAAGTCGAACCACATGACGTCGACTTTCCCGTAGCCGGTCAGGAGTTCACGGACCTGGCCATGCAGGTACTCGGCGTACTTCGTGATGTCGCGATCGGCGTTCGCCGCCTTGAACTCCTCGTCGTCACGCTGGGAGTGCATGCCGTCGACGGGGAACTCGGGATGATGCCAGTCGATCACCGAGTGGTAGAAGCCCACGCGGTGACCCTGGTCCCGGAACGCGTCGACCATCGGCCCGATGAGGTCCTTGCCGTACGGGGTGTTCGGCGCGGAATAGTCACTCAGCTTCGTGTCCCACAAGGCGAAACCTTCGTGGTGCTTGGTGGTCACGACGAAATAGCGCATGCCGGCGTCCCAGGCTGCCTTCGCCCACGCCGTCGGGTCGAACAGGTCGGGATCGAAGTGGTCGAAGTACTTCTGGTAGTCGGCGTCGGAGATCTTCTCGCGGTTCTTCACCCACTCGTGCCGTGCGGCGTTCGAGTACAGGCCGAAGTGGATGAACAACCCGAAGCGCGCGTCGGTGAACCACTCGGTGTCGGGCGGGGTGAGATCGGAACCTTCGGGGACAGGCGACATGGCCGGCTCGCTTTCACGAAAGACAGGAGCTCGGGCGGACCCGAAATCCAACTAGAAATCCTATACGATTCGCAGAATAGTCGACCCGGTCCGACCCACGGCAAGGCCGTGCGTGACCCCTGACCCGTCCCGGCCAAACGCCCGGCCAATGTCACAGACAGATGTGGGTGGTGGTGCCGGCAGCTCGTCGAGAAGTTGGACTCTGTCCTGCCCGCGGACCCGGGTGCGCGCTCCGGCGCAGAGCCGACGCGACCGCCGACCGGTCGCCCGGTCCAGCGATCGGGTCTAGGACGGATCGGCCCCCGCCACTGAGACGCCCAGATGCTCGGCGAATGCCGGCGCCAGGTCGTGAAGCTGGGTCGAGCTGATGATCGCGCCGCGCATACCGTCGAGTCCGGTGAGGCGCTCGACGTCCGCTTCGGAGATGTCGACCTCGCTGAGCTTGGCCTGCTGCACCCGCAGCTCACCGATCCGGCAGTCGACGAACCGCACCCGGTGAAGGGTCGCGCCGCCGAGGTCGAGCTCGCCGATCGACGCGCCGGTCACCGTGACATCCACCAATCGGGCCGCGCGCAGGTTCACGTAGTCGAGTTTTCCGCCGGTGATCGTCACCCGTGACCAGACGGCGTCGAAGGCGACGACACCGCCGAGCCGTGAGTCGGCGACGGTGACGTCGGACCACGCCGCCTTCGACAGGTCAAGCGACGAGGCCTGCACGCCGGCGAACGCGCAGTCGACGAACCGCGCGCCCGCGAACGTCACGTCGTGCAGCACGGAACTCTCGAACCGGCACTCGGTGAGCAACGACCCGCGGGCGTCCTGTCCGGTCAGGTCCGCCCGTTCGGAGAGCCGGCCGTCGTAGTCACCGCGCGGTGTCAGCGGACCGTCGAACGGTTCGAGCGCCCGGCTACCGAGCCCCGCCACCGGCGGAGTCAGCGTTCGACCTGGAAGCGCAGCATGTGCCAGGACGCCGCCGGCAAGGTGGCGGTGGCGACGGTGCCGTCGATGCCGGCGTTGCCGGGCTTCGGCACGACCCGGTCGGGGTGCTCGGCATCGTTGATCGCGGTCGGATCGTCGTCGTGCAGGGCCACATGCTCGACCAGCGTCGCCGAGCCGAAGCCGCTGAGATCGACGGTGAGGCCGAGCTCGTCGCCGACGCTCCGGTTGCAGGCGAAGACCACGAGTGCGCCCGTCGTCTCGTCGTAGGTGGCGGTGCTCCAGAGCTGCGACGCCTCGGGGAATGCGGCCGTCGCGACGACCGGCGAGACGACGCCTGCCCGCAGCACGCGGCCTTTGGCGTAACGGGCGGTGAGTGCGAACGGGTGGAAGATCGTCTGCCGCCACGCCGGGCCGCCCGGCACCGTCAGGATCGGTGCGATCGCGTTGACCAACTGGGCGAGACAGGCGACCTTCACCCGATCGGCGTGCTGGAGCAGGGTGATCAGGAGGCTGCCGACGACGACGGCATCGTGAACGTCGTAGATGTCCTCGATCTGCGCACCGGCGGGCTGCACCGGCAGGTTCTGTTCGCCGGCGAACCGGCTCTGGAACCACACGTTCCATTCGTCGAACGAGAGGTTGATGACCTTCTCGCTCTTCAGTGACGCACCGACGTGATCTGCCGTCGCCACCACCGCGTCGATGAAGCGGTGCATGTCGTCCGCGGCCACGAGGAAGGACTCGGTATCACCGTCCTTGGGCTCGTAGTAGGCGTGCAGTGAGATGAAGTCCACCTGGTCGTAAGCCTCGGTGAGGACCTCGCGTTCCCACGCGCCGAAGGTCGGCATGTGCCGGCTGCTCGAGCCACACGCGACGAGCTGCAGATCGGTGTCGGCGCGGCGCATCGCCCGAGCTGTTTCGGCGGCCAGCCGGCCGTATTCGGCTGCGGTCTTGTGGCCCATCTGCCACGGGCCGTCCATCTCGTTGCCCAGGCACCACAGTCGAATGTCGTGCGGCGCTTCATGACCGTTCGTCACCCGCGTGTCGGCCGGTTCGGTGCCCGCCGGGAAGTTGCAGTACTCGAGGTAGTCGATGGCCTCCTCCATGCCACGCGTGCCGAGGTTGATCGCCATCATCGGCTCGACCTCGGCTTTACGTGCCCAGTCCATGAACTCGTCGGTGCCGATCTCGTTCGTCTCGATCGTGCGCCAGGCCAGGTCGAGACGGCGCGGACGCGCTGCGCGTGGCCCGACCCCGTCCTCCCACTTGTAGCCCGAGACGAAGTTGCCGCCCGGGTAACGAACCGTCGTGACACCGAGCTCGCGGACGAGATCGAGGACGTCGGTGCGGAAGCCCTGGGCGTCGGCACTCGGGTGCCCGGGTTCGTAGATGCCGGTGTAGACGCAGCGGCCGAGGTGTTCGACGAAAGACCCGAAGATCCGGGGATCGATCGGGCCGACGACGAACGCGGGATCGAGGACGACGTGTGCGGGGGTAGCCATGACGCCATCCTGCCGGTCGGTGGTGGTTGCTCAGACCGCGGAGCCGAAGAGTGTCCCGATCAGGTACGTGACACCCATCGCGATGGCGCCGCCGCCGACGTTGCGCAGGATTGCCCGGCGCATCGGCGCCTGGCCCAACCGGGCGCTGATCCAGCCGGTGACGACCAGCGCGATCAGGACCGCGACGAAGGTGGCCGGTACCCGGATCGAGCTCGGCGTGAGGACGATGGTCAACAGCGGCAGCAGGGCACCGACCGAGAACGAGATCAGCGACGCGAATGCGGCCGACCACTGGTTGCTCAGGTCGTCGGGGTCGATGTGCAGCTCGGCTTCGGCGTGGGCGCCCAGCGCGTCGTGGTGGGTCAGCGCGGTGGCGACCTCGAGCGCCAACTCGTGGTCGAGTCCTTTGGCTTCATAGATGTCGGCCAGCTCGGCCAGCTCGGACTCGGGGTCGTCCCTGAGTTCCTCGCGTTCCAGCGCGAGCATCGCGGTCTGGGTGTCGCGCTGGGTGCCGACGGAGACGTATTCGCCGGCGGCCATGCTGAGCGCTCCGGCGACCAGTCCGGCGAGGCCGGCGATGAGGATCGACTTGCTGTTCGACGTCGCACCGGCCACGCCGACGACCAGACCCGCGGTCGAGATGATGCCGTCGTTCGCGCCGAGCACGCCGGCCCGGAGCCAGTTGAGCCGGCTCGCCAGCGACTCGTCGTGCGGCTCGGGATGCCGGGGGTCGTCGGCGGCGGCAGCTGCCGACGTACCCGCGTCGAGGTCGTTGCTCACATGAGCACAGTAGGCAGCAGGAGCCATCTGCGCATCGAAGGATTGCCTGACCAATCGGGCCTGACCGCCTGTCCTGCCAGTCGGCGTCGCCTCGAGCGCGGTCAGACCTTCGGCGAGAGGGCGACGAGGCCGCCCCGCAGCACGCGTCCGGCGACCTTCACGTCGCGGTCACTCACGCCGCCGACCATCGTGGCCTCGACCTTGCCCACCAGCTTGTGGGCTTTGGTGAGGACAGTGCGGCCCTTGCGGGAGACGCTGAGCTCCTGGATACGACCGTGGGTGGGATGAGCCTTCCGCACCACCAGACCGTCGCGTTCGAGCAGGGCCACCACGCGGTGCATCGTCTGTGCCGTGACGTGGCACTGGCGGGCGAGTTCGGCGTTGCTGAGCCTCGGATCACCGTCGATCGCCGCCAGCGCGGTGTACTGCGCGGGAGTCAGGTCGATGGCGTGCAACTCGTGGTCGAGTGCGAGGTCGAGCGCGTGCTGGGCGCGCTTGAGAAGCGTGCCCAAACTCTCGTCGTCGGGAGGGGTGCTCATTCGCACACACTAGATCGGCGACGCCACCCCGGCCAGGTCCGTCAGCGTGCTGACAGAGCGACGTGGGCGAACCTCGGGCAGCCGTACGCTGGGCCGGCCGATCCGGCCAACGCCCCGACCTGGCAGGAGTTCGCCGACCGCATGCACGACCTCAGCACACTGACGATCCTCGCCCTGGTGGCCGCTGCGCTGTTCGCGGGTTGGGTCGACGCCGTGGTCGGCGGCGGTGGGCTGGTCCAGTTGCCGGCGCTGCTGCTCGGGCTCGGCGGGCACTACCCGATCGTCGTCGCGCTCGGAACGAACAAGGTCGCGTCGGTCTGCGGTACGACGACGAGTGCGATCACGTACTACCGCCGGGTCCACCCCGACCTTCGAACCGCTGTCCCCATGGCGGCTCTCGCGTTCGCCGGATCGATGGGCGGAGCCGTGGTCGCCGCCCACATCCCGTCGGGTGTGTTCAAGCCGGTCATCTTGATCCTGCTCGCCGCGGTCGCTGCCTACGTGTGGATGCGGCCGGCGGTCGGCGGCGCCACCGAGCTGCGCTGGAACAGCTCCCGGCACTACGTCGCGGCCGGGATAGCCGGTGCGGCCATCGGTTTCTACGACGGGGCGATAGGGCCCGGAACCGGATCGTTCTTCGTCTTCACCCTCGTCGGCATGCTCGGCTACGGGTTCCTCGAGGCGAGCGCGATGGCGAAGATCGCCAACATGGCCACGAACCTCGGCGCCCTGGTGATCTTCGTGCCCAACGGCGCCGTGCTCTGGAGCCTCGGTCTGGTGATGGGGGCCGCGAACATGGTCGGCGGTTACGTCGGTGCGCGGACCGCGGTGGCCAAGGGCAGTCGGTTCGTCCGGGTCGTGTTCCTGGTGGTCGTCGGCGCGTTGATCGTCCGGTTGGGCTACGACGTCCTCGCAGGCTGACACCAACCGACCGCGCGGCGGTCGGTTGGTGGTGAGAGTGCAGCACGCCGCGGTTCCGGGCGCCGGCGACTGCGGGGTTCTGCAGTCTCACCGCAAGGCCGGTCGCAGGCGTCAGTCGCGACTGGTCGTCGGCAGCAGCCGGTTCAGCACCGACGACACGACCGACAGGATGAGGGCACCCAGGACGGCGGTCCAGAATCCGTCGACATGGAAGGACACGCCGATCTTGCCCGAGATCCACGAGGTGAGCAGCAGCATCAGACCGTTGATGACGAGCAGCAGCAGCCCGAGCGTGAGGATCACGAACGGCATGCTCACGAACCGGACGACCGGCTTCACGATCGCGTTCACGAGGCCGAAGATCGCCGCGACGACGATCAGGGTGACGGCGTCGCGTGAGGTGGATCCCCCGGACACGCTGATGCCGGTGAGCAGCCAGGCGGCAACCATCAGTGCTACCGCATTGACGACCAGACGAAGGAGGAGGCGCATGACCGCATCATCTCAGGTCTACGCGAACCCGCCAGGACGTCGCAGTCGCGCTGATCAGGGGACTGGAAACTCAATCGGTTTAGCCGAGTCACTCGACGGTTGCTTCCGACGCGGCCCAACGGCGTCAGGGCTTATGCTCCAGCGACCCGTCGGGTGAGCCGACCGGAATCGGTCCCGCCCGCGCACAGGAAAGGGTCTGCGATGAAGCGTCCGACTATCAGCGACATCGCCGAGCACGCGGGCGTGTCCAAGAGCGCGGTCTCCTTCGCCCTCAACAACCGGCCTGGCGTCTCGGACCGGACGCGGGCGCGGATCTTCGCGTATGCCGATGCGCTCGGCTGGTATCCGAACAGCGCGGCCCGCTCACTGTCGGCCGCGAGGGCCGATCTGGTCGGTCTGGTGCTCGCGCGCAAACCGTCGGTGATGGCCGTCGAGCCGTTCTTCATGGAACTCGTCAGCGGAATCGAGGGGCAGCTCGGCGCCTCGGAGGTCGGCCTCGTGCTCAAGGTGGTCGGGGAGGACCTGCAGCGCGAGATCGAGATCTACCGGCGGTGGGCGGCACAGCGCCGTGTCGACGGTGTCTTCATCGCCGACGTGCGCACGGACGACCCGCGGATCGCCGAGTGTGAACGCCTGGGCCTGCCTGCCGTCGTGCTGAGCCGCCGGGTCGCTGCCGAGGCGCAACGACGGCTCCCGTTCCTGTCGGTGGATGTCAGGACTGGCGTCTTCGCGCTCGTCGATCACCTGGTGACGTTGGGGCATCGCCACATCGCGCGGGTGTCCGGCCCGGCCGCGATGGTGCACACCGGCGACCGCGACCGCGCGTTCGTGGCGGCGGCGCGCCGGTACGGACTGCCCGAGATCGCCCGCGTGCGAAGCGATTACACCGGCGAGCAGGGTGAGCGTGCCACCCGCGCGCTCCTCGGTGCGGAGCGGCCGCCGACAGCGCTCGTCTTCGACAACGACCTGATGGCGGTGCGGGCCATAGTGGTGGCGCGTCAGCTCGGCCTGCGGGTCCCAGACGAGCTGTCGATCATCTCGTGGGAGGACTCGCTGTTGTGCGAGCTCCCGCAGCCGGCGGTGACGTCGCTGCACCTCGACGTCGTCGGCCTCGGCGCGACCGCGGCGGACATGCTCGCGCGACACATCAACGGCGACGAGGTCGCCGATCATGCCTTCCCGACCGCTGGGCTGGTCGTTCGTGGCAGTACCGGGCCACTACTTTGATAAACCGGTTTCCCACCTGTGATTGACACTGCCGTAGCCGTCGCTGGGTCACTGGAACGGTTCAGTAAACCGGTGTCATTCACGGGTCGGTACTGAAATTGATCCGTTTCAATTGTCGTACGACGTCCTGATCAGGACGTCGCTGTCGCTGAGAAAGATCACACTTTGGAAACGGCTCGGCTCCGATATGGCTAAAAGGGGTCGGCGCAGTCCTAGAGTCATCGAGTCAATGCAGGGGAGCGACGACCGTTCGCCCGCTGCCGCTTCGCTGAAAGGGTGACCGATGACCGAGCGTTCCCGAGCTGCCGACACATCCGCACTGCCCGGCTGGCACCCGTCCCGGCGCAACTTCCTCTCGATGGCCGCACTGCTCGCCGGTGCCGCTGCCGCGGGTGGGATGACCGGCTGCAGCACCACTGTCAAAAGCACCGGTGCCGCCGTGAAGGGTCGCAGCGGCGCTGCCGGTGATCAGCTGTTCATCGCCGGCTTCCAGTGGGGCCCGGTGGCCAACTTCAACCCGCTCTCGCCGTCAGCCGGCTGGCCCGCGGGGCAGAACAGCTTCCAGCTGATCTACGAATCGCTGATGCGGTTCAACCTGCTGACCGGCAAGCTCGAACCGGGCTTGGCGTCCGCGCTCGAGGAACCCGACGCGAAGACCATCAAAGTCACCCTGCAGGCCGGCATCGCCTTCTCCGACGGGTCGCCGGTGACGGTCGACGACGTCGTCAACACCTTCGAGCTCGCGAAGCGGAACAGTTCGCTGTCCTACTCGAACGTCTGGGCCTACCTCAGCTCGGTCAAGGCCGACGGCGACAAGGCGGTCGTATTCAACCTGAACCCCAAGAACCTCAACCCGAACATGGTCAAGAACACGATCGCGGGCACATGGATCCTGCCGAAGAAGATCTGGGACGAGAAGGAGAAGGGCGGCGATCTGCAGAAGGACACCAACATGACGCCCGTGGGTACCGGCCCGTACTCCATCGACAAGGTCGACCAGACCCAGGTCGTGCTCAAGCGCAACGACAGCTACTGGGGCAAAAGTGTCTATGGCGCGCTGCCCGCGCCGACGTCCATCGTCCACCCGATCTTCAAGGGGAACCAGGACGGCGACCTCGCGCTCGAGCAGGGCAACATCGACGTCAGCCAGCAGTTCACCCCGCAGGTGTGGCAGATGTGGGAGAAGAAGAAACTGCCCGTCAGTACCTGGGAGAAGAAGGCGCCCTACCACCTGCCCGGCAACATTCCCTTCCTGTGGTTCAACATCCACAAGAAGGGCCTCGACAACGTCAAGGTCCGGAGCGCGATCGCGCACGCCATCAACTACAAGCAGATCGCCGAGACGGCGATGTCGAACTACTCGGTGCCGGCGAACTCGAGCGTCATCCTGCCCACGGGTGCCGAGCAGAAGTACTACGACCAGGCCAACGTCACCAAAAACGGCTGGACCTACGACACGGCCAAGGCCATCTCGATCCTGGAGAAGGACCTGGGCTGCAAGAAGGGCAGTGACGGCATCTACGTCCTCCCGGACGGAACCCGGCTCGGCCCGTGGACGGCGATCACGCCGACCGGATGGTCGGACTGGGAGGCTGCGCTGCAGATCGTCGCGTCGAGCGCAAAGGTCGTCGGTATCGACATCAAGACCCAGTCGCCGCAGGCCCCGGTCGTGACGACGGCGATGCAGAACGGCGACTTCGACGTCGCCTGCTGGGGTGTCTCCGGTGTGAGCATCGCGAGCCCGTGGACACGTTTCCGCGATCTGCTCGACAACCGGGGCGTCCCGGCCGCCGGCAAGACCGCGTACTACAACTACAACCGGTTCTCCAACCCCGAAGTGCCGGCTCTCATCGATGCCATCAGCACCGCCGGTGACGACGAGGCGAAGCTCAAGGAGCTGTACACCAAGCTCGATACGATCTGGATGCAGAACATCCCGACGGTGCCCTTGATGTACCGCCCGCTGGAGTTCTTCGAGTTCAACGCGTCCACCTGGACCGGCTTCCCCGACGTCGACAACCCCTACGCGCCGCCGCAGTTCAGCGGTGCGGGTAACGCCTGGCTGTTCAAGATCAAGCGCACCACCTGACCGAGCGGAATCTTGCACCCCCGGCCCGACGGACAGACGGACAGCGGGCCAGAGCGTCACGAGAAAGGTTGGGTTGCCGCATGGGCCTGGGAAAGTACCTGTTGCGAAAAGTGCTGTGGTACCTCGGTGCGTTGATCGCCGCGCTCGTCCTGAACTTCCTGCTTCCGCGTCTTGTTCCGGGGAGTCCGGTCGACGCGATCATCGCCCAGATGAACCAGGGTGGTGGAGTTCAGGGCGAGCAGCTCCAGGCCATTCACGCGAACTTCATGCGTGAGTTCGGTCTCGACAAGCCGATGTGGCAACAGTTCCTCATCTACCTGCAGAATCTGACGCACGGCGACCTGGGCACCTCGTTCGGGTTGTACCCGGCCAAGGTGAGTGGCCTGGTGGGCGCGGCGTTGCCGTGGAGCATCGCCATCCAGCTGCCGGCCGTCCTGATCGGCTGGCTGGTCGGCAACGTCGTCGGCGCCCTCGCCGCATTCAAGGGCGGGATGATGGACCGGGGCGCGTTCGTCAGCTCGCTGTTCCTCTCGAGCATGCCCTACTACTGCCTGGCGATCATCCTGCTCTACCTCTTCGCGGTCGCCTGGCCGGTCCTACCGGCAGGCCGCGGGTATTCGTTCGGTGTGTCACCCGAACTGACCTGGACGTTCTTCGGCGACGCGGTCACCCACTACTGGTTGCCGTTCCTGTCGCTGATGCTCATCTTCGTGGGCGGTCAGGCGGTCGGGATGCGGTCGATGGCGATCTATGAGCTCGGCTCTGACTACGTCAACTACGCACGTGGGCTGGGGCTGCCCGACGGAAGGGTCGTCCGTTACATCTTCCGCAACGCGATGCTCCCGCAACTGACCGGTCTGGCGCTGTCCATCGGCGGGCTCGTCGGTGGGGCGTTGATCACCGAGATCGTCTTCTCCTACCCTGGCATCGGATCCCTGCTGTTCAGCGCGATCAGCCAGAACGACTATCCGGTGATCCAGGCGATCACACTGATCATCGCGGTGGCCGTCCTGGCCGCCAACTTCCTGGTCGAGGTGGCGTACGGATTCGTCGATCCACGCATCCGCGCGGCCACCACCGGCAGCTGACGAGGAGATGACCCGCTCATGCGCCTGATCCGTTTCACGCCGCGCTTCTGGTTCGCCCTGACCCTGATCATCCTGGTGTTGCTGATCGCGTTCGTCGGGCCGATGATCCATCAGGTCTCGCCGAACGTGCAGGTCGGTGGTCTCTACGACCCACCGGTCGGCAGCGAGCCGCTCGGCACCGACAACGTGGGCCACGACGTGCTGGCCCAGCTCATGTACGGCACCCGGTCGTCGCTGGCGATCGGACTCGTCGCCGGCCTGATCGCCACCGTCATCGGGGTCGTGGTCGGCACCCTCGCGGGCTTCGTCGGGGGAGCGGCCGAAGAGGGACTGATGGGCGTGACCAACATCGTCATCGCCATCCCGTCGATCGTCGTGCTGATCCTGATCTCGATCGCCCTGAACTCCAGATCGCTGGTCACCATGGCGTTCGTCATCGGCATCACCTCGTGGCCGTGGACGGCGCGCGCGGTCCGGGCCCAGGCGAGCAGCGTCAGCACCAGGGAGCACATCGACGTCGCGCGGCTCTCCGGCGCGCGGACGGTGAGCCTGGTGATGTTCGACGTCCTGCCTTACATCCTCAGCTACGTCGCGATGGCCTTCGTCCTGCAGATCGCCGGTGCCATCCTCGCGGAGGCCGGGCTGTCGATGCTCGGCCTCGGGCCGTCGGGGTCGGTGAGCCTCGGCACCGTGTTGCACTACGCACTGGTGTGGGAGTCGGTACGGACCGGCGCCTGGTGGGCGTTCATACCGCCGACCATCATGCTGACGGTGATCGCCTTCAGCCTGCTGCTCCTGCAGTCCAGCCTCGACGAGGTCTTCAACCCACGGTTGCGCGGCGGCCGCGCCGCCCGCGCGCCGAAGGCCGGACCGAGTGTTCTCACCGCCGCAGCCGAGAAAGAGGAACTCGCATGAGTACCCAGGCGACGGCAACTGGTCGGTCGCGCACGGAATCCGCTCCGCTGCTCGTCTCGGCGCGGCACCTGACGGCGTCCTACGCCGGCCCGACCGGTGATGTGGTGGCCTGCGACGACGTGTCCATCGACATCGCCGAGGGCGACGTCCTCGGCATTGCCGGCGAGTCGGGCTCCGGGAAGTCGACCCTGGGTGCGGTGCTGTCGCTCACCGCCCGGCCGCCGTTGCGGGTCACATCGGGCGAGCTCGAGGTGGACGGAACCGTGCAGCCCCTGGTCGGCGACCAGGCCCCGCCGCGGTCGTGGCGGGGATCGGTGGTGTCGCTCCTGCCGCAGGGCGCGATGAACTCGTTGAGCCCGACGCTGCGCATCCGCGATCTCGTCGTCGACGTCGTCCGCGCCCACGACCGCACCGTCCGCAAGAGCGATGCGCTCGATCTGGCGCGCGACCGGCTCAAGGCGCTCGACCTCCCGCCGCGGGCGCTCGACGCGTATCCCCATCAGCTCTCCGGCGGGATGAAGCAGCGGGTCGTCACGGTAATTTCGACACTGCTGAACCCGCGGCTGCTGATCGCCGACGAGCCGACGTCGGCGTTGGACGTGTCCAGCCAGAAGGCCTTGATGGACATGCTGTTGCAGATGCTCGAGCAGCGGATCATGTCCGGCGTCGTGTTCATCACCCACGACATCCCGGTGCTGCGCGCCGTGTCGAATCGGCTGGCGATCATGTACGCCGGCCGGATCGTCGAGATCAACGACACCGAGACCCTCGTCGGCGCGCCCCGGCATCCGTACTCGGCGGCCTTGCTGAACTCGGTGCTGGTGCCCGAGCCGCAACTGCGTCACCGCCGTGTGATCGGCATCCCGGGTTCGCCGCCGAACCTGGCGTCGCCGCCGTCGGGCTGCCGTTTCCATCCGCGCTGCGTGCATGCGATGGACGAGTGCACGACCCTGGAGCCACCGCAGGTCGGCACCGACCGCGACTACTCGATGTGCTGGTGGGCCGAGAAACACCCGGGCGAGACGTTGGAGGTGGCCCAATGAGTGACGCAGTGAGTGACGCAGTGATTGACCCGGCGGTGCAGCCGGCGAGTCCGGCAGCCGCGGCGGAGCGGCCGCTGCTCGAGGTCTCGCGGCTGACGAAGGTGTTCGGCCGCGGTACCTCGGCGGTGCGTGCGGTGCAGGACGTGTCGTTCGTGCTGAACCGGCGGGAGATCGTCACCGTCGTCGGCGAATCGGGCTCCGGCAAGTCGACGCTGGCACGGCTCATCCTGCGGTTGATGCCCGTGACCGACGGCACGATCGTTCTCGACGGGCACGACTACACCGACCCGAAGGCCGGTGAGCTGCAGAACTACTGGCGCGAGGTGCAGGCGGTCTTCCAGGATCCGTTCTCGGCGTTCAACCAGTTCTTCACGGTGCGGCGGCTGCTGGCCAGGTCGCAGGCGCTGCGGCGGTCCTCCCGCGACAGCGGCACCGACGCGGCGGTGGTCGAGACGGCGCTCGGGCACGTCGGGCTCCAGCCCGGCGACGTGCTCGACAAGTACCCGCATCAGCTTTCGGGCGGTCAGCGCCAGCGGGTGATGATCGCGCGGGCGCTGATGATGTCGCCGAAGCTGCTGATCGCCGACGAGGCCACGTCGATGCTGGATGCCTCGCTTCGGGCGAACGTGCTCAATGTCCTGTCGGACCTGCGACGCGACGTCGGTCTGACGGTCCTGTTCATCACCCACGACATCGGCCAGGCCTGCTACATCAGCGATCGGGTGCTGGTCATGAGTAACGGATCGGTGGTCGAGCAGGGCGACGCCGAGCAGGTCATCTTCAGTCCCAAGCATCCCTACACGCAGAAGCTGCTCGCCGACGTACCGAAGTTGCACGAAGGGGTCTGAGCGGGCCGGGCGCCAGCCGGGACCCTAGGCTGCCGGGCATGACCCGCCCGCCGCGAGCCCGCGCCGTTCTCGACTCCATCCCCGCCTACGCGCCCGGCCGGTCCGCCGCCACCGGCGGTGTGGACGCGAGCGGTGCCCCCGTCGTCGAGGCCGTCAAGCTCTCCAGCAACGAGGTCGCGTACCCGACCGATCCAGCGGTCGTCGCGGCCGTCGCGAGCGCCGCGGAAACCCTCAACCGCTACCCCGACACGGCCTCCGCCGCACTCGTTGCCGAGCTCGCGCGTAAGCACGGCGTCGACCCCGCCCAGATCGTGGCGACGACGGGATCGGTCGCCGCGCTCTACCACCTGCTCGCCGCTTACTGCGAACCCGGCGACGAGGTCGTCTACGCTTGGCGGTCATTCGAGGCGTACCCGATCGCGACCCTGATCCCGGGTGCGACCGCGGTGACCGTCGCCCTCGACGGCGACTCCCGGCACGACGTGGACGCGATGGCGGCAGCCGTCGGCGACCGCACCAGGATCGTGCTCGTCTGCACCCCCAACAACCCCACCGGCCCGGCCGTCACCGCCGACCAACTCGACCGGCTGGTCGCCGCCGTGCCCGCCCACGTCGTCATCGTGGTCGACCAGGCCTACGGCGAATTCGTCACCGACCCGAACACCGCGGACGGACTGGCGCTGCTGGCGCGGCACCGCAACATCGTCGTGTTGCGGACGTTGTCGAAGGCCTGGGGTCTCGCCGGGGCCCGGTTGGGCTACCTGGTGGCCGATGCGGAGGTGGCGTCGGCGGTGCGCAAGGTGAGCCTGCCGTTCGCCGTGAACACGCTCGCGCAGGTGGCGGCGCTGGTCTCGCTCGCCGACGAGGACGGCATGCGGGCGCGGGTGGCTCTCGTCGTCGCCGAGCGGGAACGGGTCGTGCCGGCCGTGCGGGCGCTCGGCTTCAGCGTGCCCGACAGCCAGGCCAACTTCTTCTGGCTCCCCGTCGGCGACGATGCGGTCACGCTGGCCGACCACCTCGACGCCGGCGGCGTGATCGCACGCCCGTTCGCCGGGTACGGGGTCCGGATCACCGTCGGGCTGCCGGAGGAGAACGACCGCGTCCTCGCGGCGCTGGCCACCTGGTCGTCACTGCCCGGATCGAGCGGACCGAACTGAACCGGTAAAGGGTTCCCGCACCCGTCGAAACCGCCCATCGGTGGCATCGATCCCACGGTCGCGTGCTCCTAGCAGGTATCCGGGCTGACTAATCCGCCGGAGTGTGGGAGAATCGTTCGCAAAGCTAATGACCCTGGCTAACGACCCGGTTTCGCAACGATGCGACCTGGGCATCAGTCGGAGGTCATGGAAACCGATTGCCACGCCGCGTGCGGAGAGCGAGAGTCGCAGCTCGATGAGTCGCCGTCCTGAGATCGACCCGTTAGTGCACAACACTTCCCCCACCAGCCAGACCACCACGAAGACGCCTTCCCCCAGCAGCCAGATCCCGAAGCACGAGCGGGCCGCCTTCGTCAGCGGTGGCGCCACGCTCGTCGAGGTCGGCGCCGAAGCGATCCCCTACGACCGCTCCCACATCGTGGCGTCGCCGGCCGAGGGTGGACGCTCGTTCGGGCGGATGACCGCGCTGCTGCGCATGCGGCGCTACCTGTACCCGTACAAAAAACAGCTGCTCATCATGTTCAGCTCGGCGATCCTCGGCACGCTGGCGAGCATCACCGTTCCACTGGTGACCAAGCAGGTCATCGACGGCCCGATCGCGCACAACGACCAGTCCGGCCTCTGGCCGCTCGGTCTGCTCGCGCTGATCCTCGGCATCGTCGAGGCCTTCCTGATGTTCGTGCGCCGCTGGACGCAGAGCAAGGCCGTCCTCGGCCTCGAGACGCAGATCCGCGACGACCTCTACGCGCACCTGCAACTGCTGCCCATGAGCTTCCACAGCCGGTGGCAGAGCGGGCAGCTGCTGTCGCGCGCCACCACCGACCTGTCGATCATCCGTCGGTTCCTCGGCTTCGGCATCGTCTTCCTGGTCACGAACGTCATCCAGGTGAGCATCGTCACGGTCCTCCTGCTGCACATGTACTGGCCGCTCGGTGTCCTCGTGCTCCTGTCGAACCTGCCGATCATCTGGGCCTCGAAGAACTTCCACCACGGCTACATCAAGGTGTCCCGCGAGGTCCAGGACCAGCAGGGCGACCTCGCCACGCTGATCGAGGAAGGTGCCGTCGGCATCCGTGTCGCCAAGGCCTTCGGTCGTCGCGACTACCTCTTCGAGGGGTACGACAAGGGCGCGCGGCAGGTCCGCGAGACATCGCTGGCCAAGGTCCGCATGTCAGCGCGGTTCTGGACGCTGCTCGGGTTCGTCCCGAACATGACGCTGGTCGTCGTGATGCTCGCCGGCGCGATCGCCGCCGGCCGCGGACACGTCACCCTCGGTTCGCTGGTCGCGTTCATGACACTGATGCTCCAGTTGGTCTGGCCCATCCAGTCGACCGGTCAGATCCTCGCGATGGCGCAGGAGTCGATGACCGGTGCCGAGCGGGTGATGGAGGTCTTCGACACGAAGTCCACCGTCATCGGCGGCACGAAGGAACTGCGTGAGCCGAACGGCCGCCTGAAGTTCGAGGGCGTCGCGTTCCGGTTCACCGACTCCGACACCGACACGCTGAACGACCTGTGGCTCGAGGTCGAGCCCGGCCAGACCGTGGCCATCGTCGGGGCCACCGGCTCCGGGAAGACCACGCTGACCTCGCTCGTTCCCCGCTTGCAAGACGTCCGGCGCGGACGCATCACCATCGATGGCGTGGACGTCCGTGAGCTCACTCTCACGAACCTGCGCGGCATCGTCGCGACCGCGTTCGAGGACCCGACGCTGTTCTCCATGAGCGTGCGGGAGAACCTGACGCTCGGCCGGTCCGACGCGACCGACGCGGAGATCCGGGAAGCCCTCGAAATTGCCCAGGCCACCTTCGCCTACGAGCTGCCGTGGGGTCTCGCGACCCGCGTCGGCGAGCAGGGACTGTCGCTCTCGGGTGGTCAGCGTCAGCGGCTCGCCCTCGCGCGTGCCGTCGTCGCCCGGCCGAAGATCCTGGTCCTCGACGACACCATGTCGGCGCTCGACGTCGAGACCGAAGCGCTCGTCGAAGCCGCGCTCGGCACAGTGCTCGACCAGGCCACCGGCATCATCGTCGCCCATCGCGCCTCCACGGTGCTGCTGGCCGACAAGGTCGCACTGCTCCAGCACGGCACGATCACCCACGTGGGCAAGCACCACGAATTGCTCGCCACCGTCCCGGCCTACCGCGACCTGCTCGCGGCCGACATGGACGGGCCCGATGGGGCACCCGATGACGCAGACGAGCTCGAGGAGGTGTCGGCATGACGTTCACGTTCACACGGAACAAGACCGGCAAGCGCACAGACGACGACAACGAACAGCTCGAGGAGCTCGACCGCGAGCTCAGCGAGCAGCCCGACGAGGACACCCAGGCCATGGTTGCGGAGGCCCAGACCGAGAAGGGCTCCGAGTACGACTGGCGTGGCGTCGGCGGGGAGAACCGCGACGAGATCCCGGTGAAGGCGACGATCATGCTGCGGGAACGCTCCCGCAAGCTGCTCGGCGACCTGCTCCGGCCCTACCGCAAGCTGATCGCGCTGCTGGTCGTCGTCGTCGTGCTCGAGAACGGTGCCCGGCTGGCGATTCCGTACCTGGTGAAGGTCGGCATCGACTCCGGCATCCCGCCGCTGATCGCCGACAACAAGGTCAGCAAGCTGATCGACGTCGTCGTCGCCCTCGCGGTCTGCGCAATCGTCCAGGCACTTGCCCGGGTGACGTTCCTGCAGATGTCGGGCCGGATCGGCCAGGACATCCTGCTGGTACTGCGCCAGCGGGTGTTCAAGCACTTTCAGAAGCTGTCCCTGTCGTTCCACGAGAAGTACACGTCCGGCCGTGTGATCAGCCGCCAGACCTCCGACGTCGACGCGATCTACGAGCTCCTGTCGAACGGCTTCGACGGTCTGGTCAGCGCCGTCCTGACCCTCGTCGGTACCTCCGTGCTGTTGCTGGTGCTCGACGTCCGGCTCGGTCTGGTCGCGCTCATCTCGTTCCCGATCCTGATGGTGCTCACCGTCTGGTTCCGCAAGAACGCGACCCGGGTCTACCGCAAGACGCGTGAGTCGGTCGCCGCGGTGATCGTGCACTTCGTCGAGTCCATGCAGGGGATCAAGGCGGTGCAGGCGTTCCGTCGGGAGCCCCGCAACGCGGAGATCTTCGCTGCGGTCAACGACGACTACCGCGCCGCGAACCTCGAGTCCATGCGCCTGATCGCGGTCTTCATGCCGTCGATCAAGATGGTCGGCAACATCACCATCGCGGTGGTGCTGTTCTTCGGTGGTTACCTGGCCTTCCACGGCAGCGTGACCGTCGGCGTGCTCGCGGCCTTCCTGCTGTACCTGCGCCAGTTCTTCGAGCCCCTGCAGGACATCAGCCAGTTCTACAACACGTTCCAGTCCGCCAGTGCGGCGCTGGAGAAGCTGTCCGGGGTGCTCGAGGAAGAGCCGAGCGTGCGGGAGCCCGTCGGTGACGCGGCCGTCGATCTTGGCCGGGCACGCGGTGAGCTAACCTTCGACCGCACCGAGTTCTCCTACATCCCGGAGAAGGCGGTCCTGCCCGCACTCGACCTCGAGATCCCGGCCGGTCAGACGGTTGCCCTCGTCGGTGCCACCGGTGCCGGCAAGACGACCATGGCCAAGCTGGTCTCGCGGTTCTACGACCCGACGTCGGGTTCGGTCGCGCTCGACGGGGTCGACCTGCGCTCGCTCGACGAGCTGACCCTGCGACGCAACGTCGTCATGGTGACGCAGGAGAACTTCCTGTTCAGCGGCACGGTCGCCGACAACATCAGGTTCGGCCGTCCGGACGCCTCGCAGGAGGAGATCGAGCACGCCGCCCGGGCCATCGGGGCGCACGAGTTCATCATGGAACTGCCCAACGGTTACGACACGCAGGTGTCCAAGCGTGGCGGCCGGCTCTCTGCCGGTCAGCGGCAGCTGGTCGCCTTCGCCCGGGCGTTCCTGGCCGATCCCGCAGTGCTGATCCTCGACGAGGCGACGTCCTCACTGGACGTGCCGAGTGAGCGGCTCGTGCAGCGCGCGCTGCGGACGATCCTCAAGGAGCGGACGGCGATCATCATCGCCCACCGGCTCTCGACCGTCGAGATCGCCGACCGGGTGCTGGTGATGGAGCAGGGTCGGATCATCGAGGACGGGTCACCCCGCGAGCTCGTCGCCGACCACGGCCGCTACGCGGACCTGCACCTGGCCTGGGAAGAGTCGCTCGCCTAAGGGTTCTTCCCGTCTGGCCTCTCAGCCGAGAGACGCCTTATCGACCCCGGAACCGCGAAATCGGGTTGATAGGGCGTCCGGCGTCTCTCGACGTGGCTCGGCGGGTGACGCGCGCGCGTCGAGTTCCGGACAGATTGCCCACCCTGGCTCCGCGCCTCGGGCCGAGCCGACACACTGGCACCGTGCGAAACCACACACCAGCCCGAGCCTCAGCACCGCGCCGCCCCCTCGAGGATCTGGCGCTGATCGCGTCGTCCACAAGCACCGACACCCCACCGGCGTGGGCCGTCGCGCAGCGCGCCCTGCTGGCCGACCTCGAGACCGAGGCGGTGCGCTTCGTCGACCACTACGCCGAGGCCGACGGATCCCTGCCCTGGCGAGCGCACTGGCCCGGGATGGACGGCTCCGACGATCCCTACGAGGGCTTCGAGGACCTGCCGATGCTGTACCTGCTCGGCGGCAGCACGCGGCTCCTCGAGCTCGCCCGACGGCAGTGGGACGCCATCACCTGGCAGTGGACGGAGTACGGCCAGATCCACCGCGAGTTCGACGCCTACTACGACTGGATGCACCACGGCGAGAGCAGCGCCCTGTTCTACCTCATCGGGATGGCCGATCCGAGCAGCCTGCAGGCTCGGATGCGCGCCCGGCGGTTCGCCGGTTTCTACACCGGCCGCGACAACGACGCCGCCAACTACGACAGCGTGCACCGGCTCATCCGATCGCCGCTGAACGGGTCCAAGGGGCCCCGTTTCGAGGCCACCGCCGAGGACTGGTCGACCCATCGCGAGGTCCTCGACGGTTACCCGCCGCCGTTCGACGACATCCCCGGCGTCGACGGTCCGCTGTGCCAGTGGACCGACGACGGCATCTTCGCGGACATCCTGGTGCGGATGAACGAGCGGATGACCCGCGGCGACGTCCCGCTGAACCTGACCGCGACGAGCATGGCCGCGCACGCCTTCATGCTCAACGGCGACGAGCACCTGGCCCGCTGGATCCTCGATTACACCGACGCGTGGTCCGAGCGCACCACTGCCAACGGCGGGATCACCCCGGACAACGTCGGCCTCTCCGGTGCCGTCGGCGAGAACTACGGCGGCAAGTGGTGGGGCGGGTACTACGGCTGGCAGTGGCCGCACGGAGCGGCGACGATCATCGAGCCGCTCGGCGTCGGATCGGTCAACGCCGCGCTGATCAGCGGCGACCGCGGCAAGCTCGACCTGATCCGCTCGCAACTCGACCAGCTGTGGGCGCGCGGGCACGACGAGGACGGGACCTGGGTGGTGCCGAACAAGCATCGCGACGACGGCTGGTCGGACTACCGTCCGGTCGACCCCCGCGTCCCCGCGGTCACCTGGTTCACCAGCCTCGACCCCGCCGACGCCGACCGCCTCGACCGCATCTCCGGCTCGGAGTCGTGGGGCGTCCCGAAGAAATTGCGCGTCAAGGGCAACGGGGCGGGTAACAGCGAGAACTGGTTCGGCTACCTGCACGGACGCAACGACGACTATCCAGCGCAGGTGCTCGCGATCAACCGTGAGCAGATGGCCGCACGGGTGGACGAGATCGCGACCGACGACGGGGACCCGGCGGACTGGGACGTCCACCACTGGCAGGACAAGAGCCCGATCTTCACCGAGGGCCTCGTCCAGACGATGTGGGGCGCGCCGTTGCACATCTACCACGGCGGTCTGCCGCTCGCGTCCGTCCGCTACTTCGACATCGACGGTCTGCGTCCCGGCCTGCCCAACGGAGTGGCCGCCCTGGTCGAGGGGCTGGAGCCCGATGCGGTGACGCTGCAGCTCGTCAACCTGTCGCCCGAGCAGGCCGGCGAGCTGGTCGTGCAGGCCGGTGCGTTCGGCGAGCACGCCATCGAGTCGGTGCAGGTCCTCGGCGCGGGCCCCGACGACTCGGGTGCCGACGCCGAGCCGGTGCCGGTGGACGGCCCGTGGTTCCGGGTGCGGCTGGGCGGCTCGGGAACGCTGCGGCTGCGGCTCGCGGTGCGTCGTTTCGCCTACCGGCCGTCCTACGCGTTCCCATGGTCCGGTCAGGGTCCGGACCCGCTTCCACTGATCGAACCCCGCTTCAGCTGACCCGGCCAGATCGATTTCCGACGCGACCGATACGCCAGTGCACCCGCCGGTACGAAGTCGGTATCACTTCGCCCGCACGGGCCCGGAACGCCTCCCGGGAATAGTTTCCGGGGGTACGTTGATCGAGGATCGCCGGTCGTAACCGCACGACGGAGACCCCGCGCCGCGGCCCGAGGGCGTTACCCGCCCGAGGGCCGCGGCGAACACCCACCCGGAAGCCCCACCAAGGCGCCGAGTCGATCGAACGGAGCGAGCCGTGACCCCGAGCACCGCCTCCAGCACGAGCACCGACGACGACATGACCGGCGAGGTCGCCAGCCGCACGCATCTGGCTGCGGCCCCCGACCCCGACGGCGCCGCGCCGGATCCCGCCGACGTACCCAGCGGTCCGGCGGCCGTCCCGATGGTCACCCTGCTCGACCTCGACGGCAACCGCGTCACCCACCCGGACTACGCGTCGGCCCTGACCGACGAGCAGATCCTCGCCGCCTACCGCGACCTGGTGATGGCTCGCCGTCTCGATATGGAGGGCACCAACCTCCAGCGACAGGGCCAACTCGCGCTGTGGGCACCGTGTCTGGGCCAGGAAGCCGCACAGGTCGGCGCGAGCTACGGCGTCGCCGCCGCCGACTTCATCTTTCCGAGCTATCGCGAGCACGGGATCGCCTTGGCCCGTGGGCTCGATCCGATCAGCATCCTCGGCCTGTTCCGCGGCATCGACCATGGCGGCTGGGACAGCGCCGCACACCGGTTCGGCCTCTACACGCTCGTCGTCGGCGCCCAGACCCTGCACGCCGTCGGCTACGCGATGGGGATCCAGCGTGACGGCGCCGACGAGGCAGTCCTGGTCTGCTTCGGCGACGGTGCGACCAGTCAGGGCGACGTCAACGAGGCGTTCACTTTCGCCGCGGTCAACAACGCGCCGGTCGTGTTCTTCCTGCAGAACAATCAGTGGGCGATCTCCGAGCCCAACATCCGTCAGACCGTCGTTCCGCTCTATCAGCGCGCCGCCGGCTTCGGTTTCCCCGGCGTGCGCGTCGACGGGAACGACGTCCTCGCCGTCCAGGCCGTCGTCGCCGAGGCGATGGACCGTGCGCGTGCCGGTGGCGGGCCGACGCTGGTCGAGGCCTTCACTTTCCGGATGGGTGCGCACACTACGTCCGATGATCCGAAGCGCTACCGGACGTCCGCGGACGAGGACTACTGGCGGGCACGTGACCCCCTCTCCCGTGTCGAGAATTACCTTCGTGCACGAGGGATCCTCGACGACGACGTCGCGTCCGAGCTGGCCGCTCAGGCGGACACCATGGCGGCACGGGTCCGCCGCGAGACACTCGCCCTGCCGGAGCCGGAGATCACCGACTTCTACGAGCACGTGTTCGCCGAGAAGTCCCCGCTGGCCGCCGCCGAGCAGGCACAGATGCGGGCCTACGCTGCGTCCTTCGACCAGGCCTGAGTCATGACGACGACACTGACGATGGCCAAAGCCATCAACATGGGCCTGCGCAAGGCCATGGCCGAAGACCCGAAGGTCATGCTGATGGGCCAGGACATCGGCCGTCTGGGCGGCGTCTACCGTGTGACCGACGGCTTGCAGGCCGAGTTCGGTGACAAGCGGGTGGTCGACACCCCCCTCGCGGAGGCGGGCATCGTCGGTACCGCTATCGGACTGGCCATGCGGGGTTACCGATCCGTCTGTGAGATCCAGTTCGACGGCTTCGTCTTCCCGGCCTACGACCAGATCGTCAGCCAGGTCGCCAAGTGGCGTTTCCGTAGCCAGGGCAGACAGTCCGCGCCGATCGTCATCCGCATCCCGTTTGGCGGCGGTATCGGTGCGGTCGAGCACCACTCCGAGTCGCCCGAGGCGTTGTTCGCACACGTCCAGGGACTTCGTGTCGTCACGTGCTCGAACCCCCAGGACGGCTACTGGATGATCCAGCAGGCCATCGCCAGCCCCGACCCGGTGATCTTCTTCGAGCCCAAACGCCGTTACTACGAACGGGGGGACGTCGATCTCGACGCCGCCTCGGCGCCGACGCCACTGCAGTCGTCGCAGGTACTGCGCGCCGGCACGGACGCGACGATCGTCGCCTACGGACCGATGATCCCGGTTGCCCTCCAGGCCGCTGAGCTCGCCGCCGAGGAGGGACGATCGCTGGAGATCATCGACCTGCGGTCGATCGCACCGCTCGACCTCGAGCCCATCTATGCCTCGGCCCGCAAGACCGGTCGGGTGATCGTGGTGCACGAGGCGACGAAGAGCTTCGGCGTAGGGGCCGAGATCGCCGCCCGGGTAGGAGAGAACTGCTTCTATCACCTCGAGGCGCCGGTCATCCGCGTGACCGGGTTGGAGATGCTCTACCCGCCGGCCCGTGCCGAAGAGTCGTTCCTGCCTGACGTCGACCGCGTCCTCGACGGCGTCGACGCGGCGCTGGCGTACTGACGATGTCCCGAGCGACAGTGTGCGGGGCTAAGAGAATGAGCCGGCCGTGAGCGCGTCCCAGTTCCGCCTGCCCGATGTCGGCGAAGGTCTGACCGAAGCGGAGATCGTCGCCTGGCGGGTCGCCGTCGGCGACACCGTCGCCGTCAACGACGTCATCGTCGAGATCGAGACCGCGAAGTCGCTGGTCGAACTGCCGAGTCCGTTTGCCGGCGTCGTCGAGTCGCTGCTGGTCGCCGAAGGTGTGACCGTGGCCGTCGGGACGCCGATCATCGAGGTGCGTGGCGGCGTCGGGGCACCCGAGCGTGAGGCGAACCTGGTCGGCTACGGGCCGTCCACCGGTGGCACCGGCCGTCGCCGAGCCCGGCATGCGGTCAACCCCGGGGTCGTCGTCGAGCCCCCCAGCGCTGCCGAAGCGAAACCCCAAGCACCTGAACCCGCGCCGGCGCCCGAACCTGCACCTGTCGCTCGCGCACTGGCCAAACCACCCGTGCGCAAGCTCGCCAAGGACTCCGGGATCGACCTCGCCGCCCTCACGCCATCGGGTCCGGACGGCGTCGTCACCCGCGCCGACGTCGAGGCGGCCAGAGCCGCCGCGGCCAGAGCCGCCGCAGCCAGAGCCGCCGCCGCAGCACCGGCGCCGAAGCCGGTACCCGAGCCCGACGTCCCGGCGCCCGATGCGGCCCGCGAGACCCGGATCGACATCCGCGGCGTCCGCAAACTCACCGCTGCGGCGATGGTGCAGAGCGCGTTCACGGCTCCGCACGTGACCGAATGGGTCGAGATCGACGCGACCCGCACCATGCAGAAGGTCGACGCGATGCGCGCCTCGCGTCAGTATCGCGACGTCCGAGTCACCCCGCTCCTCCTCGTCGCCCGGGCCGTCTGTGTCGCACTCCGCCGCACACCCGAGCTGAACGCCACCTGGGACGAGCCGAACCAGCAGATCGTCCGGAAGGGTTACGTCAACCTCGGCATCGCCGCCGACACCCCGCGCGGCCTGGTGGTCCCGAACATCCCCGACGCCGACCGGCTGTCGACCGTCGCGCTGGCGAAGGCGATCAGCGACCTGACCACCACTGCCCGGGAGGGCCGGACGACGCCCGCCCAGATGAGCGGCGGGACGTTTACGATCACGAACATCGGTGTCTTCGGGATCGACGGCGGCACCCCGATCCTCAATCCCGGCGAGGCCGGCATCCTGGCGGTGGGCAGCATCCGGCGCAAACCGTGGGTCGTGGACGACCAGATAGTGCCGAGGTGGGTCACCACGCTGGCCCTCTCCTTCGACCACCGGATGGCCGATGGGGCCGAGGGTTCGTCGTTCCTCGCAGATGTCGCCGCCATCCTGGAAGACCCGGGAGCGACGCTCGTCATCCCGTAAGCCTGACGAATGATCGGTCAAGCTTACGATCGGGTAACAAATGCCAGGGCTGAAGTCCGGATTATCACGTCTCGTGACGAGGTGACGCTGCGATGCCATTGTCTACGTTCGGTCACATGTGAATACATCTGCGAGGATGGCAACTCTTCGGCCAGCCGGAGCGTCTCAGAGCAGAGGTGGCACCGCCGGTCGGGGTGACACCGCCTGCAGGTACTCCCCGAAAGCAGTGCCGTCTTCTGAAAGAGGGCTTCCATGCGCGTCCGCCGTATCGCCTTGAGCATGATGTCCACCCTCGTCGTCGTGGCCGGGGTGCTCGCCGCGCCCGTCATGGCCCAGGCCGCCCCGTCGACGATCGCCCGCGAGCAGGCACGCGGCTCCCACTGCGTCGCCGCGCTCTCGGCCGGAACCGTTGCGAGACACAGCGTCGTCAAGAGCTACCGGTGCTTCTCGACACTGTCGCAGGCGGTCTCGTTCGCCAGCGGCGGGACGGTACGGCTGGCCCCGCGCTCCTCGTTCGCGGGCGCGGATTCGGCGCTGCGTGGCCGCGGCCCTTCGTCACTGTCGTCGCCGGTGCTCGGGATCGAGTACAACGAGGGCTCGTTCGGCGGCTCCTCCCTCACCCTCACCGGCAGCGGTGGATCCGGCTGCTACGGCGGAACCGAGTACAGCTTCGGCAACCTCGGCACCTACGGCTGGAACGACAAGATCGAGTCGGCCCGCTCCTACAGCAACTGCGTCGGGGTGCACTACAAGAACATCGGTCTGAGCGGCACGTCGACGTCGGTTTATGGCTCGAAGGCGGACTTCGGCAGCCTGTCGAACGAGATCAGCTCGATCCGCTTCTTCTGATCTCGCCGAATGGACTCTGCGCCAGCGGCTAACCGCGGCTGGCGGAGGGGAGTCCGAGTGTGCGGCAGGTTGATTCGTCGCCGGGATAGACGCCGACGCTCCCGTCCGGGAGGGTGCAGGCGACCAGCGGTGGGACGGGTGCGGTGCCGGGAGCCGGAGTGGGCTCGACCGACATCGGGACGTCCTTGCGCAGGACGCCCTGGCTCCACAGGTTTCCGCAGGAGCCGATCGCGTTGGTGACTTCGACCGGCGGCGGAATGGCCTCGTCGGCGCGGTGTGCACTGCCGATCGCGAGTGTCGTGCGGTAGTCGGTGTCGGCGGTGACCGAGCTGTAGCACTGGGCGTAGCGGAGTTCGGTGGGCGAACGGAAGGCGACGTAGCTGCCGGCGGCGACCGCCGTACCTGCGAGTGCGGTGGCGACGCTGACGGCGAGGGGACGTTGCCATCGTCGTCGCCGGGACGCGCGTACCTCGTCCATCAACATGGTCTTGACCGCGAACCGGCTCGCGTCGGGGAAGGGACGCGGCGCGGGGATGTCGTCGGGAAGCTCAGGCATGGCGCGTCACTCTCCCTTCGTCTCGCGGTCGGTGTGGTCAGGCCGGACACTCTGCTCGATCACCGGTTCTGAGCCGGACGCGGGACCCCCCGTCGGACCCGCGTCCAGTTCAGAACCTGCGAGCTTGCGTAGGTGCTCTCGCGCACGCGCCAGGCGCGAGCGCACGGTGCCCACCGGGACCCCGAGAGCGATGGCGGTGTCGGTGTAGCTCAGGTGAGCCCACACGCACAACGCCAGCACATCCTGTTCGTCGGGCACCAGCCGGTGGAAGACCGCCAGCACAGCGCCCATCGTTCGTTCGTCGTCGATCCTGGTGACCGCGTCGTCGGACGGATCCGGCACCACCACCGCGTTTGGCAGTTTCGCCAGCAGCCGACGGTGTCGTCGGAGCCCCCGGTCCCGGTTGCGAACCACGTTGTTCGCGACGGCGAGGAGCCACGGTAGGATCGAGTCGTCTGCGAGCCGGACCTCCTTGCGTTTGCGCCAGGTTTCGAGGAAGACCACCGAGGTGAGGTCTTCTGCCGCCGACCACGAGCCGGTACGACGGAAGCAGTGGTTGTAGACGCGGTCGGAATGCCGCTCGAAGAGAGCACCGAACGCCGACGGGTCCCCATCCGCCGCCTGCTGCCACAGAAATGCGTCGGTCGGCAACTCATCTGTCGGCATCCCGACCGCGTCTACTTCCTCTATATGTCCGGCACCCGGGGCCTGGTTCTCGCCGGCGCCATCATTTATCTGTGTCATGGCTCACGTTCGACTTGCGGAAAATGACATATCGGCTGTCCGTCAGCGGGGAACGCTGCTGAGAAGGGTCTTCACGATCGGTCCGGCGTCGTGTCCGCCGGACGCCCCACCCTCGACGACGACGGCGAAGGCGAGGTCGCCGCGGAAGCCGACCATCCACGCATTCGTTTTCGTGCCGATCTCGGCGGTGCCGGTCTTCGCGCCGACGTCACCCTGGCCGGCGAGGACCGTCCCGGTGCCGTTGGCGACCGTCGAGCGCATCATCGACCTCAACGTGCTTGCCGTCACGCTCGGCAGTGCCGTCGCGGAGCCGGGTGACGCGCCCTTGACCAGGGTGGGCGGGTTGACCCCACCACTCTTCACGGCACCCGCGACCTCCGCCATCGCCAGCGGGCTGACGATGATCTTGGCCTGGCCGATCATGCTCGCGGCCAGGTCGGTGGCCGTGGTGGGAGCGGGGACGCTGCCGCTGAACGCGTCGACCGGGAGGTCCCAGGCGGTGCTGCCGATGCCGTAGGTGGTTGCCATGTCGTGCAGCGCGGATCCGGGGACCTTCCCGCGCTGGGAGATGAAGGCGGTGTTGCAGGACAGCTCGAACGCGCGACGCAGGGTCATGGTGCCCATGACCGGGAGCGCGTCGTAGTTCACGAACTTCCGGCCGTCGACGTTGATCGACGTCGTGCACGGGACGTTGCTGTTCTCGGTGAGGCCGGCCGCGATCAGCGCGGAGGACGTGACGATCTTGAACGTGGAGCCGGGCGCGTAATGGCCCGTCATCGCCGGGTTGTCGTTACGGGCGGCCGGGCCGTTGGCGACCGCGAGGACCTGTCCGGTACTGGGCTGGACGACGACCATCGAGGCCCTGTGCCCGGTCGACCCGGCGACCGCCTTCTCTGCGGCCGCCTGGACGGTGTAGTCGAGCGTGGTCGTCAGCGGCGTGCCCGGGGTGCCGTTGGTGGCGGCGATCGTGGTGACGACCTTGCCGGTGGCGGTCGCGACGATCTGAACGGCCGTGTTGGCGGTGCCGGCCAGCTGCTTCTGGAACGCGTACTGCAGGCCGAAGCTGCCGACCTCGTCGGACGCCGACGCGGAGTCGCCGGCGTTCGCGAGCGTCTCCTTCGTTGCCGGTGCAACGCTTCCGAGCACGCCGCGGGCGAACGCGGCCGTCGGTGCGAGCGCCCGGACGTCGTTCTGCAGGCTGATGCCCTTGACGGCGGCGACCTTGGCGGCGATCGCGGCGTACTCGGCCTTGCGGAGAACGATGGCCTCGACGAACTGCCCCGTCGGCGTGCCGGCCAGCGTCTTGGCGAGTGTGGTGCCACTGGTGCCGACGATGCCTGCCAGCTTCCTGGCCGCTGCGGCATCCGCCTTCCCGGCTTCGAGTCCGACCCGGACGATCGGCTGGGACCAGGCCAGCTTCCGGCCGAAGCGGTCGAGGATCGGTGCGCGGGCCGGCTGTACGCGCTCGCGTTGGATCCGGTTGCTGCTCGTCAGGTCGGGGTGGATCGTGCTGGGACTCGGATTCAGCGCCCAGGCGCCGTCGGCGCCCTGCTCGACGACGACCGGGGAGACCCAGGACGCGTTGCCGATACCGGCGAGGGTGACGTCGACCCGGACGTTGGTCTGGCACGTAGTCGTCGGGCGGCAGGCAGGCTCACCCTGTGGCGTGAGGGTCACCTTCGTCACCCCCATGGTGATCGCGACGCCCGCGAGCCGTGTGCTGAAAGCGGCGTCGCCGGTGAGCGTCGTGAGCGCGTCGGTGTTCTTGGCCCCCGACCAGTTCGCCTGCCAGGCGGTGAGAAACGCCGCTACCGTCGAGTCGGCCGTCACCCCTGCAGTGACCGTCGGAGTCGGCGTCGCCGACGGCTTTGCGGAGCTGCTGAAGAGGCTGCAGCCCGCCGTGGCGAGCGCGAGGACCAGCAGAACCGGGAGGAGTTTCGCTCGGTTGGGCACCGGCCCATCCTGCCTGACTCGTATCGTTGCCGGATGCCTGTCCTGCCGCGCGTGCGTGCCCCGGAGCTTCGCGGACGGGGCTGGCTCAACACCGGCGGCGTGCAGATCCGGATCGCCGACCTGCGGGGACGGTGGGTGCTGCTCGACTTCTGGACCTTCTGCTGCGTGAACTGCCTGCACGTCATCGACGAGCTCCGGCCGATCGAAGCCGCGTGGGGCGACGAGCTCGTGGTGATCGGCGTGCACTCGCCGAAGTTCGTGCACGAAGCCGATCCTGATGCGCTGACGGCTGCGGTTGCACGCTACGAGGTCGACCATCCCGTCCTCGACGATCCCGAGCTCACGACCTGGGACGCCTACACGGCGCGGGCCTGGCCGACGTTGGTGCTGGTCGATCCCGACGGGTACGTGGTCGCGCAGTACGCCGGGGAGGGGCATGTGCACGCGATCGACGCGCTGATCCGGTCGTCGCGGTCGAACCACGCGATGGCGTCCGGCCCGCTGGTGCTCGGGCCGGTCGCCTCGACCGTGCCGACGGGGATGCTCAGATTCCCGTCGAAGGTGATCGCGCTTCCCGACAGCACCTTGCTGGTCGCCGACGCCGGCCACCACCGACTGGTCGAACTCGCCGACGTGGACGCACGGACGCCGCTCCGGGTGATCGGATCGGGCGTGCGCGGGCGGACCGACGGCGCCCCGGGCGTGGCGTCGTTCGCCGAGCCGAACGGACTCTGCCTGCTGCCGGCCGAGATCGCTGCCGTCGTCGGCTACGACGTCGTCGTCGCCGACACCGCGAACCACTTGCTGCGCGGAGTGCGTCGCACCGACGGCGTCGTGACGACACTCGCCGGGAGCGGCGAACCGTGGATGCCCACGCCGGGGTCGTTCGTTGCGATCGACGGGCAGGACGTGAGCAGGCTGTCGACACCATGGGATGTGGTGTGGTGGAACGGGCTCGTCTGGATTGCGATGGCCGGCATCCACCAGCTGTGGTCGTTCGATCCGCTGACCGGTGTCGTCGCCGCCGTCGCCGGAACCCGCAACGAGGGCCTCGTCGACGGGCCGCTCGCGGATGCCTGGTTCGCCCAGCCGTCCGGGCTGGCGGTCTCTGCCGACGGGAGCCGTCTCTACGTGGCCGATGCCGAGACCTCGGCGGTGCGCGAGGTCGTCGACCTCGAGGGCGAGCTGGTCGTCAACACCGTGGTGGGGCAGGGATTGTTCGACTTCGGGCTGCGCGACGGACCTGGCTCGAATGCGCTCCTGCAGCATCCGCTCGGCGTGACGGCGCTGCCGGACGGGGGCCTCGTGGTGCACGACACCTACAACGGAGCGATCCGGCTGGTCTCCCGGACCGAGGACGACGGCTGGGATGTCAGCACACTGACGACCGGGCTGGCGGAGCCGAGCGGCGGGATCCTGCTCGGGGACGAGCTGGTCGTCGTCGAGTCGGCGGCACATCGCCTGACGCCGGTCGCCTGGTCGCACGATTCGCCTGCCCTCGTTGCCGAACCGTCGGTTCATGTCCTTGCGCGGACACCGATGGACATCGCCGCGGGCACCGTCGAACTCCGGGTGGTGTTCACACCGCCGCCCGGCCAGAAGCTCGACACCAGCTTCGGCCCGGCCACGCAGCTGCAGGTCGGCTCCACCCCGCCCGCGCTGCTGACCGGCGGAGTGGGGACGGGCACCGATCTCGTGCGGACGCTGGTCGTCGACTCCGCGATCGGGTCCGGTGTCCTGCACGTGTCGGCGCGCGCGGCGAGTTGTGACATCGACGTCGAGCATCCGGTGTGCCGGTTACATCAACAGGACTGGGGCGTCCCGGTGCGGATCGTCGCCGGAGCACCCGCTGAGGTCGTACTCGTTCTGGCCGGATGAGGTCGGGACCCGGTCGGGTCGACGCCCGCCTGGCACGGTCCCGCCTGGCACCCACCGGCAAGGCGGTCTAGCGTTGACGGCATGACTGTGCAGACGCCGCTCGCTCCGGCAGGCATCGACCCCGTCCTCTCCGAAGCCGAGATCACCGAGTTCAACGACCTGGGCTACGTGATCGTCAAGGGAGCGCTCGACCGTCGCACGGCTGAACACTTCCGCAACCTCATCCTCGGTCTCGTCCCGCCCAGCTTGGACATTCCTGAGTCCTGGAGTGCGCACGAGGGCCGCATCAAGCCGATGTACACGCCCGGCAACCACACCTGGGACACCCCGGACCTGATTCCGCTGTTCACCAACGAGAAGCTCTACCGGGCGGCGGCGCAGTTGCTGCAGAGTCCGAACCTTCGTGTCATCGACGGCTCCATCGGCATCACGATGCGCAACTCCGCACACCCCGAGAAGGCGCTGAGCCAGACGCTGCACATCGACGCGTCGGTGCCCAACGACGTCGACCAGTTCCTGTTCAGCATCGAAGAACTCCAGGTGGGCGGCTGCTACTACCTGACCGACGTGGAGCCCAACGGCGGTGGCATCCACATCGTCCCGGGCGGACACAAGGTCGTCGAAGAGGAAGCCCGCAACGACCCGAGCGGCCGGCACCTGCACTCGAACTGGAAGCGGATCGAGCACATGGAGTCCATCGAGGTCACGGGTGCGGCGGGCGATTTCGCACTGCTGCACCACCTGATGCCCCACGGCGCCTCGCACAACCGGCGGCCCACGACGCGGATCGCGCAGTTCCTGCGCTGGGTCCGAGAGGACCAGGCCCACGGCGTCGGCGCGAAGCCCGAGGGGGGGCGCTACAACAACGCCCAGATCGAGGCCATGGGCGACCTCGGACGCAAGCTGTTCGGCGTCGCGGACTACTAGAACCGTCCGCGTCGGCCTGCGGTCGCGCGAGGGCCGCGTCGAAAGTGCAGAAACCGGTGGTCCGGAGCGCGTGCAACTGCGGGTTTCTGCAGTCTCGACCTCGTCCGTCCTCAGACTGCAGAACAACCGCACCCGCGGCGGCGATCGGCAGCTGGTCGGTCAGCTCGGGCGGAGCCGTGTCGATCCGGTCGATCACGATCTCGAGCCGCGGTTCGGCCATGCCGGCAACACGGACCAGCGGCCGGGCTCAGCCCCGTCGGGTCACAGAACCTGAACAATGACTTGCATGAGCGACGTCTGGCGCTGGTCCGAACTGACCCGCACCCACCTGACCGAGCTGTTGCCCGGCGCGGTGGTCGCCATGGCCACCGGCGCCACCGAGCAGCACGGTCCACATCTGGCGACCGGAACGGACGCCCTGTTGGCCACCACGGTGCTCGAACGCGCGGCCGAGCGCTACGGGATGCTGCCGGCGAATCGTGGCGCGGCGGGCCGGCCGCTGATACTCGCGCCGACGATGCCGTTCGGAGCCTCCGACCACCATCTCGCCTTCGGCGGCACCATCTCGCTGCGGGCCGAAACTCTCCTGGCCGTTCTGATCGACATCTGCTCGAGCCTGTCCGCCGTCGGCGCGAAGCGCTTCCTGATCGTCAACGGGCACGGCGGTAACACGGGTATCTGCCACGCCGCCGCAGGGGCGGCTGCCGCGCGCACCGGCCTGATCGTCGCGCACGTCGACTACTGGTCGCTCCTCGGCGCCGACTCCAGCCCGCTCGACCCGGCCGCCGTCCCCGGCCACGCCGGCGTCTTCGAGACGTCACTGGTCTCGGCCGTCCGACCCGACCTCGTGTCCGACCCGCCTACCCGGCCCGAGCCGCCCACCACGATCGAGGTCGCCGGTCTCACCGTGCACGCGGCCCGGATCTGGTCGGACCGCGAGGGGTACACCGACTCGCCGGCCGAGGGGTCGGCTGCCACCGGCCGGCTGCAGCTCGACCGGTTGACCGCCGCGTTGGCCACCCGGCTGAGCGCGTTCGCCGCCACGGCCTGACCAACGATGGCCACGAGCGCAACGAGGGAGAACCTGCGATGAGTCGCCCGAAGGTCGCGTTGATCGTGACCGCCTACTTCTTCGGCTCGCATGCCGACGTTCTCGGCACGAAGCTGATCGAAGGCTATGAGTGGCACGGCGAGCACGTGGACGCACGTGTCGAGGTCGTGTCCATGTACCTGGAACAGCTGGGCGCGCATCTGCGTGATCGACCGTCACCGGAGCCCGACATCGGAATCGACATCGCGAAACGCCATCATGTCCCGCTGTATCCGACCGTCGGCGAGGCGATGGGCTGCGGTACCGGCGGTGTAGCCGTCGACGGTGTCGTGATCATCGGCGAGCACGGCGACTACGAGAGCAACGAACTCGGTCAGACCCTCTACCCGAGGCGGCGACTGTTCGACGCGGCGGTGGCGACCATGGCCGGCGGCGGCCGGTACGTTCCGATCTTCAACGACAAGGGCCTGTCGTATTCGGCGCAGGACGCGCTCGCGATGGTGGCAACCGCTCGCCGGTTGGGCATTCCGCTGGTGGCCGGGTCGACGATTCCGCTCACGTGGCGAGTACCGGCCGGCACGCAGTGGCCGTCCGGGGAAGCAATGACCGACGCGGTCGCCGTTGGTTACGGGGAGGCCGAGAGCTACGGATTCCACACCCTGGAAGGTCTGCAGGCCCACGTCGAACGCCGGCGGGGTGGTGAGACCGGAGTGATCGCGGTGCGGGCCTACAGCGGTGACGAGGCGGTACGCGCCTGCACCGATGGCACCGTGGACGCCGAGCTGCTGGACCGGGCACTCGGATCGCTCGAGCTGGATGTGGACGCCCGTGCGCGGGCCGTGCGCGGTGTGGCCGAGGTCTATTCGATCGAGTATGCCGACGGGCTGTCGGCGGCGGCGGTCACCTGCCACGATGAGGTGGCGAACTGGGGCGCGGCCTGTCGCGGACCGGGTCACGAGATGGTCTGCCAGATGTATCTACCGGGCGCCAGCCCGGGCAAACCGAGCGACCACTTCGTGTTCCTCGCCCGGCAGATCGAGTCAGCGGTGCTCACCGGACTCGAGCCGTCGCCGGTCGAGCGCACGCTCCTGACCACGGGCATCCTGGACGCCGCGATGCGCTCCCGGCATCGAGCCGGTGAACGGGTGTGCACTCCTGAGTTGTCCGACATCGCCTACGGACCGGTCGCCGACATCGCCGACACGGGTGTGTTCGCCAGCTTCGCCGAGCCCGTTCGCTCGATCGAACGCAGACCAGCTCGCGTCAGCGGACTCAGCTAGCGCCGTGCTCACCCGTCGCGGTACGCACCACGGGTGAGTTGACCGGCGAGGCCGGTGAGGTCGTCGAGCGCGCGGTCCGTCGGCCCGGAGTCGTCGGTGAGCCACATCAGCGCCGTCAGCGCGCCGATCCGCGCGAAGTGGACGAGCAGGTCGTCGTCGCGGGCGGCGAGCGGTCCGCCCGCGGCGAGATAGTCCCGCCACACGACCGCAGGGTCGGTCGACGGCTCGCTGAAGGCGATGTTCGCTACGTCCCAGATCAGCGGCTCCACCCGGCAGTCGTCGGTGTCGATCAAGCCGACGAGGCGCCCGTCGCGGTAGAGCTGGTTGCGTGGGTTGAGGTCGCCGTGGACGGTGGCGCGCAGGTCGAGCCGACCGTCCCGACGCCAGTCGTCGAGCAGATCGTCGAGGTCCGCGGTAGCGCGGTCGATGACGCCGATGGGTCCAGTGACGTCCGGCCCCATGCCGAAACGCGCGGTCATCGCCAGCCGCGTCTGCGGCCAGCCGAACCAGCGAGGTTCCTCGTCCATGGCGGTGAAGCCGGGTCGTTGCGGGAGGTGGACGTCGAGGGACACCCGGTGCATGCGCGCGAGGAGCGGTGCGAGGTTGCGTGCCCGGACCCGACCATCGACGCTGCTGCCCGAGATGCCGTCGATGAACGGGAACATGGTCAGCGTCCGGCCGTCGACCACCGGTACGTGCGCGTGTTCGCTGACGATCACCTGCGGGGCGACCGCCGACCACATGCGTGCGGCGACCCGTTCGTAGGTGACCTGTTCGACGGTGCGTTCGCGGCGACCGATCCGTAGCACACGATCGTGGTCAGGGGCGAGGATTCGCCAGCTCTGGTTGAGCATCCCGTCCGCGAGCAGGTGGGCACCGGTCGCCTCGACGCCGAAGTGCTCACGGCAGAGCTCGATGACCTCCGCACGAGGGAACCAGAAGAGCCTGCTCACCAGGCGGATGGTGGCAGATGCCGCTCACCAGTCGTAGTGGATTTCACCCTCGCTGCTCTCCCACACGGTCGGGGCCGGTGAGTCGGTGTCAACGGGCTGGAAGCCAGGCACGCCCCCGTTGGCGGTGAGCCGGAGCGCAGTGGTCAGGTCGGCGTCGATCGCGGGCGTGCGGGAAGCGGGGTCGACCGACACGAAGAGCGCCGTGCCGCTCCGGGCGATCGCGTCGGCGAACTGACGGTTCTTCGCCCATGCCGTCTGAGGGGTCGCCGGAACGCAGTCGGCGTCGACGGTGAAGAACCGCGCGTGTTGCGGCAGTCGGTAGGCGAGCGTGTTGACGCCCATCTTCTTCGTCCTGGCCCAGTCCCGCCCGGAGGTGTCGTCGCCGGTCCGGTTGATGTGCACCCGGCCGGCGGCCAGGTGGCCGACCGTGTTGCAGCCGATGATCAAGGTTTCCGGCCTACCGGCCGGCGTGCCGTCCCGGGTGCCCGCGAGGATCGTGTCGTAGAGGGCGTTCAGCAGCTCGGCGTTCGTCCGGGAGCGGTCGGCGAACGACCAGCCGGGTTCGGTGATCCGGCCCGGTGCCATCGCGGGGCCCCACAGCCCGAACGCGTCGAAGGTCGAGAAGTCGTGCTTGATCAGCTCGAACCCCCACCCGGCGATGCGCGCCACGTCGTCGTGGACCAGCTGCAGCACCTCGGGCCGGCTGAGGTCGAGGGGGTACTCGCTGGCCGGCCGCGGGCCGCCGGCGCGGACCAGGGATTCGTCGATGTCGAACGACCGCAGGATCGGGCGCATCCAGATCCCCGGCCGGGCGCCTACGTCGCGGACCCGTTGGGCGAGACCGGGCATGTCGTCGAACAGGCCGGGCGTGCCCGCGGTCCAGGGACCTCCGGGCGCACCTCCACCGGGACTCCAGCCGGCGTCGGCGACGCCGAACGGGCGCACGTGGTGGTCACCGAGGCAGTGCGCGACGAGGGCGGCGTCCGCGACCACGGCGTCGGGATCGAAGCCCTGGCCGTAGGCGTAGTACCAGTTGTTCGCGCCGACGATCGGCCCGGCGCCGGTGAGCGGGTCGTCGCACATCCGCCGGCACAGCTTGCCGACGACCTCGTGCGCCGAGTGCCGGGTCTCGGCGGTCACGTCGGAGATGCCGACGACGGTGGCGGCGAGGAGGCTGCGGTCGCCGAGCACGGCGGCGTCGCCACCGTTGGCGAGATCGAGGTAGAGCGAGAAGGTCGAATCAGCGAATGTCCAACCGGCGAACGCATTCGCGCGTACCCGAACGCCGTGCCCGAGGTAGCCGTCGTTCGCGCTGTTGGCCGCCAGCCAGTACCAGGGCAACGCCCGGCCGGATCCGAGCGGCTGCCATCCGAGTTCTCCGTAGCTGCGTTCCCAGGCGTCGCCGAGGACCGGCGTCGACGGGTCGAGGTCGTGCGGCCAGGTGAGCGTGACGCCCCGGATCGGCGTCCGTCCCGCGTCGAGCCGGACGTCGAGGTCGGCGCCGGGCTCGACCGACGGCCAGTGCATCCCGGTGGTGACGGTGACGCCCGGCACCTCCCAGACGACAGGGCCGTAGGGGTCGCCGGACGGGTTCGCCGTCAGATCGGTCGCATCGCCGACGTCGCCGGTATGGACGGTCACGCTGATCGGCGACGCGACGTGGTTGTGCCACCGCAGCATCTGCTCGACGCTCGAATCGAAGGTCACAGCCATCGACTCTAGTGATCGGGGCGGACCCAGCGACGCGGCACAATGTCGGCATGGCGACGACTTTCGACCCCGGCCCGGTACTCATCCTCGGCGGCCGTAGCGAGATCGGCCTGGCCGTCGCGTCGCGGCTCGTGCGGGATGCGGGTGCGACGACGGTGGTGCTGGCGGCCCGTCGCTCCAACGAGCTGGCCGGCGAAGTGGCCGTCCTCGCCCGTGCCGGTGCGGCCGTCAACACGATCGCCTTCGACGCCGACGACCTGTCGAGCCATGCGGCCGTCCTGGACGAGGTGATCGAGGAGTACGGCAGCCTCGGCACCGTCGTGCTGGCGTTCGGCATCCTCGGCGACCAGGCGCGTGCCGAGGTCGATGCCGGCCATACGGCGGCGATCCTGCACACCGACTTCGTCGCGCAGGCGCATCTGCTCACCGAGCTGGCCATCCGGATGCGGGCGCAGAGCTCCGGCCGGATCGTCGTCTTCTCCTCCGTCGCCGGCACCCGGGTCCGCCGGGCCAACTACGTCTACGGCTCGGCGAAGGCGGGCCTGGACGGATTCGCGTCCGGGCTGTCGGACGCGCTGCACGGGTCCGGCGTCTCGCTGCTGCTGGTCCGTCCGGGCTTCGTCGTCGGGCGGATGACGCGGGGGATGAAGAAGGCTCCGTTCCCGAGCACGGCCTACTCGGTGGCGGACGCGGTGCTCGCCGGCCTGCGCAGCGGCGCGCGCGACATCTGGGTCCCGACGATCCTGCAGCCGGTTTTCTTCGGGATGCGGCTGTTGCCCCGCTCGGTCTGGCGCAAGCTCCCGCGCTAGCCCGGAGGAGCCCCAGCCGCCGGCGTTGGCTCGACCTCGCGGCGAATATCGGGCGCGCGCCTGTTGTCAATTGATGTTGACACGACGTCACTGTCAATCTAACTTGACAGTGTGGACAACAACGGAATCCCCGACGACGTCGCCAGCTCGGACCCCGCGGTCGGTCTTCGAGGGGTCAGGGCCCTGCGGGATCTGGCCGACCGGCTCGAGGCGCTGCACGTCGGTAATGCGCGGACGCTCGGCTGGTCCTGGCAGCAGATCGGCGAAGCGCTCGATGTGAGCCGCCAGGCCGTCCACATGAAATACGCCATCCGCACCCGCGATCCGCGGGCCTGAGAGAGGAACTGACATGTTCGAACGATTCACCGATGACGCACGCCAGGTTGTCGTGCTCGCGGCGGAGGTCGCGCGTGCACGTGGCGACCTCAGCATCGAGGGGGTACACATGCTGGCCGGCCTCGCGGCCGCCGCCGAACCGACCGTGGTAGCCGCCGGTCTCACCCGCGACGGCATCGAAATGGCGTGGGACGAGATCATCGCCACGACGGGTGCCAACGGGATCGACGCGGAGGCACTTGCCGGGATCGGCATCGACGCGGCCGCGGTGCGGCACGCGACGGACAGCCACTTCGGGCGCGGTGCGCTGGGGCGCGCCCGTCGGCGCCAGGTACGCCCGAGCACCGGTCACCTCCCCTTCTCGCCGACCCTGAAGCGGGCCATCGGGTGCTCCCTCGCGCACGCCCAGAGCTCCCGCAATCGCGACCTCACGTCCACACATCTTCTGCTGGGCCTTCTCGACGTCGACGACGCCGATCTCCTCGCCGTGTTGCGGGCTGCCGACGTGACGCCCGAGCGCCTCCGGGCCACTGCGGTCGACTCGCTCGACGTCGGGTCGGGCGTATCGGCAGGCTCGGAGCCGCTGCAGGCGACGCTCGGTCTCGACCATCTCGCGCTCCAGGTCGGCGACCTCGATGCGGCCGTCGCGTTCTACCTGGCCGCATTGGCACCGTTGGGTGTGCGCGAACTCATGAGAGACGACGACGTCGCCGGCTTCGGCATCGAACGGCCGTTCTTCTGGATCGGGAAAGGCACCGCGCAGGGGCCCGCCCGAGAGGTGCACGTCGCCTTCACCGCATCCGACCGGGCGACCGTCTACGCCTTCCGCGATGCGGCCGCGGCGGTCGGCGCAGAGGTACTGCACGAACCCCGTATCTTCCGCGAATACCACCCGTCATACTTCGCGGCGTTTGTCCGGGACCCTGACGGCAACAACGTGGAGGCGGTCTGTCACCTACCGGCTCCGGCCTGAGGTGTCACCCCCGCCTACTCTGCTCCGGTGACCATCGAAACCGAGCCGAACCCGGCGCGCTGGCGAGCCTTGGCGCTGTGTCTCGTCGCGGGCTTCATGACCCTTCTCGACGTCAGCATCGTCAACGTCGCGCTGCCCTCGATCCGGACCGGTCTCGGCGCGAGCGAGAGCGCGATCCAGTGGATCATCGCCGGCTACGCGCTTGCGTTCGGCATCGCGCTCGTGCCGGCCGGCCGCCTCGGAGACGCGCGGAGCAGGCGGGCGATCTTCGGGCTCGGACTCGGGCTGTTCACCGCGGCGAGCGCCGCGTGCGGACTGGCCACCGGGCCCACCTGGCTCTCCGTCACGCGAGTGCTCCAGGGACTCGGCGCCGGCATCGTCTCCCCGCAGGTTTCCGGGTTCATCCAGACCATGTTCGCCGGCCGTGAACGAGGCCGCGCGTTCGGGATGTTCGGCGCCACCATCGGCATCTCGACAGCGATCGGCCCCCTTCTCGGTGGCTTCATCGTCAAGGTGGGCGGTGTCCAGAACGGCTGGCGAGGGGTCTTCCTCGTCAACGTCCCGGTCGGGATCGTCGCGCTCCTGCTGGTCCGCCGGCTGCTCCCGGAGAGCACGGACCGGCGCAAGCAGTCCCTCGACCCGGTCGGCGTCGTGCTCTTCGGCGGCGCGATCCTGTTCGCGCTGTTGCCGTTGGTCACCGGCGACCAGAACTCACTGAGCTCGCGACCCTGGTGGCTGCTGATCCCGTCGGCCGTGCTGTTCCTGGCTTTCGGCTGGTGGGAACGGATGTGGAACCGGCGCGGTGCCGCCACCCTCGTCGACTTGTCGCTGCTACGGGTCCGCTCGTTCATGCTCGGCCTTGGCCTCGGCACGGTCTACTTCGCCGGCTTCACGTCGCTGTTCCTCGTCCTCACTCTCTACCTGCAGGAGGGGCTGCACTACGACGCTCTCCTCGCCGGCGTCACCAGCATGCCGTTCGCGATCGGCTCGGCGGTCTCGGCGAGCATCGGCGGCAAGTTCGTCTACAAGTTCGGCCGCGGCATGGTCGTCACCGGGCTGGTGATGGTGATCGTCGGGCTGATCGGGCTCGACATCGTGGTCGGCCGTGTCGACGCCAACGTCGGGGCGTGGCTGATCGTGCCGCTCGCCGTCACCGGCTTCGGGGGCGGTTTGGTGATCTCTCCGAACGTGACGCTCACGCTGGCCGAGGTCGACGTCCGCCGGGCCGGCTCGGGCGGCGGCATGCTGCAGACCGCACAGCGGGTCGGGTCGGCGATCGGCGTAGCGGTCGTGCTCGCCCAGTTCTTCAGCGAACTCGCCAGCACCCGTGGCGACTTCGCCCGTGCGCTGAGCGTCAGCCTGCGCACCACGATCGCGCTCGTCGTCGCGGCGCTGCTGCTCGGACTTCTCGACGTGCTCACGCGGCGCGGCCATGAGGAGCGGGTCGCGAGCCGGGAAGCGGATGCAGCGCGGGCGGACGAGGCAGCGGAGTCCGGTGTGCACGCAGGTGCGGCTGCGGTCGAGGTCCAGGAGCCGGTGGCCGTCGTCGTCGGGCGGCACCGCAAGCGGTGACCGGGCCGATCCGCTGATATTTCACATCTCGTCGGTCGTCGTCCTTCGCCGCTGAGCGCGAACCTCGGCCCAGCCACCCGTCGAGATGTGAAATATCAGCGCGCGAGCCGTCAGAACGCGCTGTCCGGCGTCTCCATCAGCAGGTCGTCGGCGTTCTCCACACTCGCACGAGCGACGGCAACTCCTGGCAACACCTCGCGCGCGAACCAACGGGCCGCCGCGATCTTGCCCACCCGGAAGGCGTGCTCGGGACTTCCCTCGGCGAACGTCCCGGCGGCCAGCTGTTCGGCGGCCACCGAGGCCTGCCACAGCAGCAACCACCCGACGACGACGTCACCGAGCGCCAGCAGTAGCCGGGTCGTGTTCGCGCCCACCCGGTAGATCACGTGCGGGTCCCGTTGGCTCGCGATCGTCCAACCGGTCAAGCGTTCGACGATCCCGTTCGCGTCCGACAGCGCCGCGGCCAGCAGCTTGCGTTCCGCCGCCAGCACGTGACCACCGGTCTCGGCGGCGAGGAATCCGCCGATGCTCCTGGCGAGGGTGCCGAGGGACTGCCCCCGGTCGCGCATCACCTTCCGGAAGAACAGGTCGAGGCCCTGGATCGCCGTGGTGCCTTCGTAGAGGGTGTCGATCTTCGCGTCGCGCACGTACTGCTCGAGCGGGTAGTCGCGGAGGAAGCCCGAACCCCCGAACGTCTGGAGCGACTCGGTCCCGAGCACCACCCACGCACGCTCGCTCCCGTAGCCCTTAACCAGCGGCAGCAGCAGGTCGTTGAGGGCGATATCGGCGGTGTCGATCTCACCGGCCGCGGCCGAGAGTTCGACCCGATCCTGCACCGAGGCCACGTAGAGCACCAGTGCCCGGAGCCCTTCCGCATAAGCCTTCTGGGTCAGCAGGGACCGGCGGATGTCCGGGTGCCGGATGATCTCGACCCGAGGCGCGGTCTTGTCGGTCTGCTGGGTCAGGTCGGCACCTTGCACGCGCTGCTTGGCGTAGTCGAGAGCATGCAGGTAGCCGGTCGAGAGGGTGGCGATGGCCTTCGTGCCGACGAGCATCCGGGCGTATTCGATCACCTGGAACATCTGCGCGATCCCGTTGTGGACATCGCCCAGCAGATAGCCGACCGCCGGGGCCCCGTCGCCGAGGGTGAGCTCGCAGGTCGAGCTGATCTTCAGGCCCATCTTGGCTTCGACGTTGGTGGCCTTCACCCCGTTGCGTGCGCCGAGCTCACCGGTCTCCACGTCGACCGAGAACTTCGGGACGAGGAACAGCGACAGCCCTTTCGTGCCCGGGCCGCCGGCTCCCTCGACGCCGACGGGACGGGCCAGGATGAAGTGCACGATGTTCTCGGAGAGGTCGTGCTCGCCGGCGGTGATGAAGCGCTTCACGCCGCGCAGATGCCAGGTGCCGTCGGGCTGCAAGGTGGCGGTGGTACGGCCCGCGCCGACGTCGGAACCCGCGTCCGGCTCGGTGAGGGCCATCGTCGCTGCCCATCGGCGGTCGATCATCAGCTGTGCGAGCTTGCGTTGGGGCGGTGTGCCGTTGCGGTACGCGACGGTGGCGAAACGCGGACCGGACGCATAGAAGTACAACGCCGGGTTCGCTCCGATGACCATCTCCGCGATGGCCCAGCGCAGGCTCGGGGGACAGGCCTGGCCGCCGAGCCCGTCGGCGATCTCGAGCCGCCAGAACTCGGCGTCCATCCAGGCGTCGTAGCTGGCCTTGAACTCCGGCGGAAGCGTGACCGAGTTCGTGGCCGGGTCGAACACCGGCGGCTGCCGGTCCCCCAACTCGAACGACGCACCGACCTCGTTGTGCGCCAGCCTTGACACCTCGGCCAGGATGCTGCGTGCGGTGTCGACGTCGATGTCGGCGTAGGGCCCCGATCCGAGCACGTCCTGGCGTTCGAGGACGTCGAAGAGCATGAACTCGATGTCCGCGAGATTGCCGCGGTAGTGCGACCCGGAATTCGACCCAGACGTGATCATGGTGGCCTCCGCCACCGATGTTACCCGTGAGTAACTTAGGCGGCGAGGGGCCGACCGAGGGAAAGCGTCAAGACGTGTAGGTGTCGTTCGCCAGCCAGGCGGCCCCGACGATGCCGGCGGTGTTCAGGAGCTTGGCCGGGATCAGCGGAGTGTCGATCTTGATCAACGGCAGGAACTTGTCCGACTTCTTGCTGATGCCTCCACCGACGACCATCAGGTCGGGGGAGAACAGGAACTCGAGCTTGCCGTAGTACTTGGTGAGCCGCTTCGCCCACTGCTCCCAGGACATGTCGCCGTTCTCCTTGACGCTGCCGGCCGCGCGGCTCTCGGCGTCGTGGCCGTCGATCTCGAGGTGACCCAGTTCGGCGTTGGGAACCAGCACGCCGTTGTAGATGATCGCGGAGCCGATGCCGGTGCCCAGGGTGGTGACGATGATCAGTCCCGCCCGGTCTTTGACCGCGCCGTACTTGACCTCGGCGAGCCCCGCGGCGTCGGCGTCGTTGACCACGTGTACCGGCCGGCCGACGGCGTCGGAGAACAGCTTGTCCGCATCGGTGCCGATCCAGCCCTTGTCGATGTTCGCCGCCGAGAGCACCTTGCCGTTGCGGACGATGCCCGGCACGGTGACGCCGATCGGGCTGTCCCCGGTCTCTTCATGGAAGTGCTCGGCGATCTGCGCCACGACCTTCGCGACCGCTTCCGGGGTGGACGGCTGTGGAGTGTCGATACGGAGTCGCTCGGCGGCGAACTCACCGGTGCTGAGGTCGACCGGCGCGCCCTTGATGCCCGATCCGCCGAAGTCGATGCCGAGTGGATGGTGGCCGAAGGTGCTGGCCGCTGGGGCCGGCTTCGACTCACTCGTGTTGCGCGCTGGAGGGTTCGACTCGGTCATGATGCGGCTCCTACGAGGCTCGTCGGCAACGTCGGCGTCACGCTACCGCCACCGATGTGCTCACGCTGCCGCGGCTGCCCATGCTTTGCGCAGCTTGGCTTTCCCGGTGGTCTGGAGCAGCGCGCCGGAGTAGATCCGCGAGCTCACGAGGATCGTCACGACGATGCCAGCGGCCAGCAGGATCAGCGACAACGTCGGCTGCCACCACCCCACGTCGCCCATCACGATCCGGCGCGGCATGGCGAAGGGGCTGGTGAACGGGATGTAGGACAGGACCCGCAGCATCGTGTTCGGGCTCTGTGAGTACATCGACGCGAAGAACGGCACCATCAGGATCACCTGCATGGGCAGGGTCGTCGACCCGAGGTCCTCCGACCGGGTTGCGATCGCACCGGTCACGGCCCACAGGCAGGCGAGGATCCCGAAGCCCATCAGGAAGAACGCGAGGAACCAGCCGATGGACGCGCTCAGCAGCGACGTGACCGCGCCGCTCGAGGAGACGACGTTCGTCCCGACGAAGGCCAGCACGACGAGCAGCGCGACCTGACCGAGCGCCAGCGCGCAGTTGCCGAGGACCTTCCCAGCTAGCAACGCACGGACCGGGATGGCGGCGACCAGGATCTCCACGATCCGGGTCTCCTTCTCCTCGACGACGCTCTGCGCAATGCTCATGCCGAACGTGATGCTGACGAAGAAGAAGACCACCGAGAAGCCGATCCCGATGCCGATCATCGCGCCGTTGTCGGCCTTCGGTGGGTGGAGGAGGTGCACCTTCGGCTGAGCCGAGAACGCCGTGACGACGCTGTCGGGAACCGACGTGAGAGCCGTCAGCGAGATCGCCGTCGGGCCGGTCGCACCGGTTGCCGCGACGTCGACGACCGCTTCGACCTTGTCGCCGCCCTTGGCCGAGAGCAGCGCAACACCCGCCGCCTTGTCGGCCACCTGATGCGTCTGGAGGCCGGCCGCAGCCGCGAGCGAGGTCGACTGCGGGCCGACGGTCGCCACCACGACATGGCTGCCGGTGGCCCGGGCCGCGAGGATGCCGCTGACCGTGAGTGAGCCGATCAGGACGGCGAGCATGAAGGCCAGACTGACCAGGAATGCCTTGTCACGCAGCTTCGTGGTGATCTCGCGACGGGCGACGAGTGCGATGGTCGTGCTGGTCGACGGCCTGGTGCGGGCGGTGTGTCGGGTGTCGCTCATCAGCGCACTGCCTCTCGGAAGATCTCGGACAACGGAGTCCGGACGGGGGCGAACTCACGCACCTCGCCGCGGCGCATGGCCTCGACGAGGAGATCGCGACGGTGATCGGTGCCGTTGCCGGCCGGGATGTCGACGATGGCGGTGTCACCGTCCACGTCGAGAACCTTCAGTCCTGGCTGGGATCTGACCCAGCCGGCGTCGTTGTCGACAGCGAGCCGGTAGCGGTTGGAGCCGCCCGCGGCGCGGAGCTGGTCGACGGTTCCGCTGGCGACGACGGAACCCCTGGACAGGATGATCACGTCGTCGCACAGTCGCTCGACCAGATCGAGCTGATGGCTGGAGAACAACACCGGGACGCCGGCCCGGGCTCGGCGGCGCAGGACGTCGATGACGGCGTCGACGGCGATCGGGTCGAGGCCGGAGAACGGTTCGTCGAGTACCAGCATCACCGGGTCGGCGACGAGGGCGGCGGCGATCTGAGCGCGCTGCTGGTTGCCGAGTGAGAGCTCCTTGAGCGCATCCTTTGCCCGCTCGGCCAGTCCGACGGACTCGAGCAGCGCATCGGTCTGGGCAAGCGCCTCGGAGCGGCGCAACCCGTGCAGTTCCCCGAAGTAGGCGACCTGGTCGCGGACCCCCATCTTCGGGTAGAGGCCACGCTCCTCGGGCATGTAGCCGAAGCTCGTCCGCACCTCGTCGGTGACCGGAGCCCCGTCCCAGGTCACCGTCCCGGCGTCGGCCGAGAGGATCTTCATGATGATGCGCATCGTCGTCGTCTTGCCGGCGCCGTTCGCACCGACGAAACCGGTGATGCGCCCGGGTTGGACGCCGAAGCTGACGTCGTGCAGGACGGGCGTGCCGTCGAACGATCGGCGGACCCCACGTAGATCGAGCATCGGCGGCACTCCTCGGCTTCAGACAGGCAGCCCGACCCGGCCACCTGAGGTCCACTCTGATGCGTGCGGGCGGTCAGGCGCGTCCACCGTGCGGACGATCCGCTGAGGGCGGCCCGTACGTCGCGCGGAGGAAGCCGGCTACGCCGCGGGAGTGCCGGAGCCAGGCGTGACGATGCCGTTCTCGTAGGCGAAGACCACCGCTGCGGTGCGATCGCGGAGCCCGAGCTTGAGCAGGATCCGGGACACATGCGTTTTCACCGTCGTCTCGCTGACGAACAGGTCGACGGCGATCTCGGCGTTGGAGGCACCCCGGCCGAGGAACACCAGGACCTCGGACTCCCGGTCAGTCAGCGCGTCGAGCCGGACGTCGGCGTGGCTGTCGTCGGAGGACCGGCGGGTGGCGCGCGCGATCACCCGGGCGGTCACCGACGGCGAGAGCAGCGCGTCGCCGGCGGCCACCAGCCGGACGGCGTCGACGAGGTCCTCGGCCTTCGCGTTCTTCAGCAGGAAACCGCTGGCTCCGGCACGGAGCGCGGTGAAGAGGTAGTCGTCGTTGTCGAAGGTCGTGAGCACGATGACCCGGCAGTCGGTCGTCGAGGTGATAAGCCGGGTCGCCTCGACGCCATCCATGCCGGGCATCTGCACGTCCATCAACACCACGTCGGGCTTCGACGAGGTGACCAGCGCAACCGCCTCGCGACCGTTACCCGCCTCGCCGACGACCTCGAGGTCGTCCTCGGTCGAGAGGATGACGCGGAAGCCGGCCCGGACGAGTTGATGGTCGTCGGCGAGCACCACCCGGATCGGGGTGCTCACGCGGTGGCCCGCTCGTCCGCCGGCACCGGGACGCGTGCCAGCACCCGGTAGCCGCGCGTCGTCGTACGAGGTCCGACGATCAGTTCGCCACCGTGCAGACCCATCCGCTCGGTCATGCCGACGTGGCCGAGGCCGGTTCCCCGGCTGGTGGCGAGCGCGGGCAGGCCGTCGTCGACGATCTCCACCTCGACGCCTCTGCCGTCTTCGTACCGGTTGTCCGGCGCGCCTGTCGGCCGTTCGAGATAGCGCACCCGGATGTCGACCTTCGAAGCCCGCGCGTGCCGGATGGTGTTCGTCACCGCTTCCTGGGCGACCCGGTAAAGCGACACCGACACGCCCTGACTGAGCGGGAACGGCTCGCCGACGACGGTTGCCGTCGCGGTCATACCGGCGTCGCGAGCCGCCGTCACGATGTCGTCGATCGCCCCGATGCCGACGTGCCCGGACGCCGTTTCGACGGCGGCAGTGGTGTCGTCGGAGCGCAGGACCCCCAGCAGGCCGGCGAGTTCGCTCACCGTGTTGCGGGCGGTGTGCTCGACGGCGTCGAGGAACTCGGTCGCGGTCACCGGGTCCTTCTCGAGGCTGCGGCGCGCGGCCGCCGCCTGGACCCCCATCAACGAGACGCTGCGGGCGACGACGTCGTGGAGTTCACGCGCGATCCGCACCCGCTCGCCGACGACCGCGGTCCGCGCGTTGGTCTCCCGCTCGGCCTGCAAGGCGATCGTCCGCTCGTTCAGGTCGTGGCCGCGCCGTGCCGAGGTCCAGGCGTTGTTGCCGAGGTACCAGGCGGCGCCGAAGTAGATGACGTTGGTGACGAGGGCGTAGATCACGCTGGCCACGACCGGGGTGATCGGTCCGAGCCCGGGTGCACCAGGGAAGTCGAAGGCGTCGGAGCCGACGCTGAGCCCGAACGCGGTTGCCAGCCAGGCCAGCATGCCGAGGGAGATGAAAAGGCGCACCGCGTCCGCGCGGGCCCGGTGCCGACCCCACGCGCCCAGGGTGAAGAGTGCGACGAAGACGTAGATGTTGATGCTGAGGGCCTCGGACATACCGAGGGTCTGCCAGGCGACGAGGCCGCGGACTCCCAGACGGCGACGACCTCGGGGAACCGCCGGCGGAGCGCGAGCGGGAGGGACGTGGCGGCGACGACGAGCACCTGGACCCAGGCGTTGGTGCTGTGTCCGTAGGGGTTGCTGCCCGCGGCATGCGCCATCTGGGTGAGCACGACGCCGACGATCAGCAGCGCGACCGCGTACTGCGTGTCTCGGACGTGATCGGCGCGTCCGGGCGCCGGCCGCACCCAGCCGGGCTCGTCCTTACGCAGCAACGCCAGCCAGCTCATGCCGGTAACGATAAGGCGGTACGGAACTGCCAGGCTGTGAACGTGCATGTGGACGAGTTCTCGAGCGCCGACGTCGACGCTGCCGCGCGACGGTTGGCCGGTGTGGTCGCGCTGACCCCGCTGGAGCGGTGCGTGCGGCTCTCCGATGCGCTCGGCGCGGAGGTCTACCTCAAGCGGGAGGACCTGCAGGTGGTCCGGTCGTACAAGATCCGCGGCGCTTACAACCTGATGGCGCAGCTGACCGCGGCCGAGCGCTCCGCGGGCGTCGTCTGCGCGAGTGCCGGTAATCACGCGCAGGGATTCGCCCTTGCCTGCAAGCTGCTCGAGGTGCACGGCCGCATCTACGTGCCGCGCAATACCCAACGCCAGAAGCGCGAGCGGATCGTGCACCACGGCGGTGCCTGGATCCAGCTGATCGCCGGCGGAGCCACCTACGACGACGCGGCCGAGGCTGCCGAGGCGGACGTGGCCCGGAGCGGCGCGACGATGGTCCCGCCGTTCGACGACCTCCGCACGATCGCCGGGCAGGCCACCATCGGCGCCGAGATCGTCGGGCAGCTCGGCCGCGTCCCCGACGTGATCGTCGCGCCGGTCGGCGGTGGCGGGTTGCTGGCCGGGCTGACGACGGTCGTCCGCGACCGGCATCCGCAGCTGCGCCTCGTCGGTGCCGAGCCGATGCGAGCCGCGTCGATGGGTGCGGCACTTGCCGCCGGCCGGCCGGTGGTGCTCGAGCACATGGATCCGTTCGTCGACGGAGCCGCCGTCCGCCGCGCCGGCACGCTGACGCACGCGATCATCGCCGGCGGGAACGCAGTGGTCGTCGGCATCGCCGAAGGCCGCATCTGCACGGAGATCCTTGCGCTGTATCAGAACGAGGGGATCATCGCCGAGCCCGCGGGAGCGCTGGCGGCGGCCGCCCTCACCTCGTCGTCGTGGCCCGCCGAGGTGGTGATCGAGCCCGGTAGCACCATCGTGGCGATCGTCTCCGGCGGCAACAACGACATCTCCCGGTACGGCGAGATCCTCGAGCGATCACTGATCCACGAGGGCCTCAAGCACTACTTCCTGGTCAATCTCCCACAGGAGCAGGGCGCTCTGCGACGGTTCCTCGAGGACGTGCTCGGGCCGGAGGAGGACATCGTGCTGTTCGAGTACACGAAGCGCAACAACCGGGAGACCGGGCCGGCGCTGGTCGGGCTCGAGCTCTCGTCGGCCGCCGATCTCGGCGACCTGCTCCGCCGGATGGACGAGTCGCCGCTCGAGATCGAACGCCTCGACCCGCACTCGGCCACGTTCCGCTACCTGACCTGACATGCTCCCTGACCTGACCCTGCGGAGGCGATGGTCTGACAAGGTGGGCGACGTGCCCGATCATCAGAGCGTCGACGCGAACGACGTCCTCGCCGCGCTCGGTCTCCCGCCGGCCAGCGACCTCCGGGTGATGCCGGGTGCCGAAGCGACGGTCTGGCGGGCCGTCGTCGACGGGGTCCCACTCGCCGTCCGGCTGCACCGGATCGACAGCACCACCGTCGAACGCGAGCTGGTTGCGTTGCGCGTCGCGCGGACCGCCGGCGTTCCCGTCCCGGAGGTGGTCGCGACCGGAACCTGGCACGACCGCCACGTCGCGGTCACGAGCTGGTGTGACGGTGCGACGGTCGGCGAGCTCCTGCGGACGACGGCCGGCGACGAGCACAGCGACGTCGCCCACCGCTTCGGTCACGCGCAGGCGATCCTGCACTCGACCGAACTGTCACACCTCGATCTGGTCGAACTGCGCGCGGTCGGCCGAGCGGTGCCGGATGTCGGTATCCCTGGATCCAGCACCCTGCTACATCTCGACTTCCACCCGTTCAACGTCCTCGACGACGGGTCGCGGGTCACCGGCATCGTCGACTGGGCTAACGCCTCCGTGGGCGACCGGCGCTTTGACATCGCCCGCACACGTGGCTTGTTCGGTCTTGCCGGCGTGTTCGCGCCGGAACTCGCTGCTCGTGCCGAGCGTGCCGCCGACCACGTCGCGGAGCGGTGGGCGGAGGGCTACTCCTCGGTGCTGCCGATGCCGGACGACGACGAGATGGCGCCGTTCTTCGTCGCCGCAGCGGCCACGATGGCCGCCGACTGGGCACCCCGGACGCGCTCCGGCGAGGTGGACGGGACGATCCTCGCCGCGATCGAGCGCTGGGGCGCCCGCTGGCAACCCGGCGGGTCGCAGCGATGACGGGGCTGTCGCACGAGCTCGCACACGCCCACGCCCAACTGCTGGCGTCGCTCGGTGCCGACGGCGTCCGGCTCGGTTCCGGGGGCGAGGCCACCGTCTACACGCGCGACGATCATGAGGTGGTTCGGGTCTTCCGCGGCGATCCCGGACCGGAGGGCACCGAACTGACGGCGGTCTACCGTCGCTGGGCGACGGCGCCCGATGCCGCCGGACGCGTCTTCGACCTCCCGACGGTCCTCGACGACGGCTTCACCCACGGTCTGCACTGGCAGATCCTGCGACGGATCCCCGGCACCGAGGTGGGGAAGCTGCTCACGCGGACGTCCCCGTCCCGGCGAGCGGAACTGCTGTCGGCGTACCTCGTGGCCAGCACCGGGGTGGCCGCCATCGACGCGTCGCCGAGCTTCGGGACCCTGCTCGGCGGACGGGTCTTCGACCGCTGGGCCGACTGTCTGCGCGACCGTCTGACGGTCCCGTCACCGCAGTTGCGGGCACATCTGGCCGCGACCGTGGTCGGCTTCGCGGACGTGGTGGCGCGGTTCGACGCCGCTCTCGACGGGCTCTACGACGGGCCGCCCGTGCTCGTACACGTCGACTACTTCCCGGGCAACGTGATGGCGGTGGACACCGATGACGGCTACCGCGTCAGCGGCGTCCTCGATTTCGCTAGTCACTCGCTCCTCGGCGACCCACTGCTCGACGTCGTCGGCGCTGTGCTGATGGCGGACATGCTCACCGACGTGACCCCGGCGGAAAGGCACCGGCTAGCGGTCGAGGCGGTGTCGCTCGCCGGCGATCGGCTCGCTGAGGTGATGGAGACCTACCGCGTCTTCTATGCGCTCTATTACGCGATGGACGATGCGCTGGTGCCGTGGTCGTCGCGGGAGCTGACCGAGGTCGCCGCCGGTCACTCGTTGCTCGGCTGAGGCCGCCGCCGCCGTGCCGTCGGCGGCCCGGAAGACCGATTCAGCCCAGGCCCCGAAAACGATTCAATCGCGTGCTGTCAACCCCTTGCGAAGGGGTCGGAGTCACGAATTCATAACAGGACGGCCGGATTCGCCACCAACGTCCTACACCGGACGGGGATAACCGGCAGAACGCGTTGCGATCCCTTCTGCTGAGGATGGTGCGGGCATAGCATCGCTCGAGTCTGAGGTTCGACGTGCCGACGGTTGGTGCCATGGCCGTCTCGTGATTGCTCGATCGGCTTCACCCAGCTCGCCGCCGACCCACCGACAGGAGTTGTTTCAATGCCCGACAACCAGCAGGTCGATCCAGAAGACTTCCTCCGCTACACGACCAGTCGACGCGGAGCCCTCAAGGCAGGTGCAGCTCTGAGCGGTGCGGCCGCGGCCGCCGCTCTCCTCGCTGCCTGTGGCGGTGGCGGTGGCAACAAGGGGAGTTCCTTCGGTGGTCAATCGACGAGCAAGCCGACGGCGAGCGCCACGGCGAACAAGAACACCAAGATCAGCGCTCGCGCCGGTGCCGTTTCGCCAACACCGCGGGAACAAACCCTCATAGTCGATCAAGCAGTGTTCACGGTGTTCAACAGCTTCAACCCGTTCATCCCGAACGGTGAGCAGTACAACGCCGGCCTGGGCCAGGTGGTCCGGGAGTACCTGTGGTACTTCAACATGCCCACGGGTGAGACGATCCCGTGGCTTGCCACGAAGTGGGAGTACGCGGACGACTACAAGACGTTCACGATCCACCTGAACCCCGACGCACACTGGAATGACGGAAAGCCCTTCACCAGCGCCGATGTCGTGTTCACGATCAATCTCCTACGCGGCAACCCCGCGCTCCTGCTCCGTGGGCCGGTCACCGACGAGATCAAGACGATCAGTGCGCCGGACGCCCACACGGTGCTCATCCACCTCAAAGCGCGCGATCCCCGCTACCACTACAACTGGATCTGCGGGATCGTCTCGTCGTTCGTCGTCGTACCGCAGCACATCTGGGCGGGAAAGAAGGCGGACTCGTTCAAGAACAACCCGCCCGTCTACACGGGCCCCTACAAGCTCCAGTCGACGAAGCCCAACCTCAAGATGGTTGTCTGGGAGAAAGATCCGAACTACTGGAACAAGGCCAAGCTCGATCCGCAGCCGAACTACGTCGTCTACCGCACGGCGCCAGCCGCCGATGCGGAGATCCAGCAGTTCAAGGACGGGGCATGCGACACGGCTGGTGCGGCGAATGCCTACACGCTCGTCAAGGCTGCCATCGACGGTGGTTATCAGTACGGTGAGATCACCAACATCATCGATCCCTGTCCACGTGCACTCTGGTTGAACTGCGACCCGTCGCGTGCTCCGATGAACGATCCGCGGATGCGCCAGGCAATTTCTGCACTGACCGACCGCGAGAAGATCGCGACGAGCATCTGGCCGGTGAAGACGACACCCGCCACGTTCCCGTGGCCAGCGTTCGCGGGTAACGACAAGTGGAACGATGCCGGCCTGGCTGACAAGTACCTGCAGAAATACGACCCGGCCAAGGCCAAGTCGCTGTTGGATGCCCTCGGTGCGAAGGCCGACAGCAGCGGCAAGCGCTCTTACAAGGGCAAGCCGCTGAACCTCGAGATCATCACACCGGTCGCGGACCCGGGCGTGGAGTTCCTCATCGGTCAAGTGCTCGCCAAGGACCTCGCGGCTGTCGGCATCAGTTCCAGCGTGCGGACACTGTCATCGGCGGTGTATGACGCCAAGACACGCAAGGGACAGTTCGACATCAGATCCGAATGGCTCTGCGGTGAGGTCTATGACCCCTGGCAGGTCTACAACCAGTTCAACGACGCCTACTTCGTACCCGTCGGCAAGGCCGCCAACGAGGGCAACAACGTCCGGCTCCAGGACCCGGCCTTCACGAAGACCATCGACCAGCTCGCCGTCCTGGACCCGTCGGCGGCGGGGGCCAAGCCCCTGTTCCAGAATGCCCTTCAAAGCTTCTACCAGGACCTCCCAGTGATCGCGAGCGTCCAGAGCGTCTATACGCACCAGTTCAACACCACGTTCTGGAACGGGTGGCCGACGACCGACAATCTGTATCAGGTGCCAGCCAACTGGTGGGGGCAGTTCATGTTCGTCGTCGGTGCGTTGAAGGCCACCGGGGCCAAGGTCCCGTGAGCGTCGACCACCTCGCCGGCGACGACCTCAGCGAGGCGGCGGTGGTGACGCTGGAGGAGGCCCCGCGGGTTCTTGCACCCCGCGGGGCGATCCGACAGTGGTGGGCGACTCATCCGACCATCGCCTATGTGATCCGACGGTTCGGCATCTATCTGCTCACGCTGTGGGCGGCCATCACTGTCACCTTTTTCTTCTTCCGCCTCATCCCGGGTGACCCGATCGGCGCGTACATCCAGAATCTCCAGCAGAACTACGCGTACAACCAGAAGGCAAGCACCGCCGTCATCGACCACTACAAAAAGATCTTCGGTCTGGACGGCAGCCTGCTCAATCAGTACGGCCACTACATGACCCAGCTGATCTTCCATCAGAACTTCGGCCCGTCGCTGGTGTCCTACCCGGACCCGGCGCAGGACGTGATCGGGCGTGCCTTGCCGTGGACGCTCGGGCTCCTCCTGATCGCCACCATCATCGGGTGGATCGTCGGCATCGTGGCGGGCGCGCTCGCGGCATGGCGGCGTGACAGCAAGGTCTCCGAGGCGGCGACGTACGTCGCGGTGGCGGCGTCACACATCCCGTTCTACTTCCTCGGCCTGGTACTGCTGTTCTTCCTGTCGTTCCGATGGGGTTTCTTCCCATCCGGCTATGCCTACAACTCCGACCTGAAGCCGGGCTTGAACTGGCCGTTCATATCGAGCGTTCTCTATCACGGCACGTTGCCGGCGCTGTCCATCGTGATCATCAGCATCTTCGGGAATCTGCTCGGCATGCGACAGCAGATGGTCACGGTGCTCGGTGAGGACTATCTGACGTTCGCGCGCGCCAAGGGACTCAAACCCAGGTTCATCCTGCGCCACTATGCGGTGCCCAACTGCTACCTGCCGCAGATCACCGGGCTGCTGATCTCGTTCGGGTTCATCTTCAACGGCAACATCCTGCTCGAGCAGCTGTTCAACTACCCGGGAGTGGGCTCGTTGCTCGTGACCGCGATCCAGCAACTGGACCTCAATACCGTCATGGGGATCACCGACATCTCGATCTTCGTCGTCATCACGGCCGTTTTCGCGGTCGACATGATCTTGCCCTTGCTCGATCCACGCATCAAGTACTCGCGGTAAGGGGGCCGACGTGGATCGCCTCCGTGGCTTCGGCCGTGCCGTCCGAAGCAACCGGCGACTGGCCATCGGGCTCGTCCTGTTCATCCTCATCGTGTTGATCGGGGCGCTCCACGCTCCCATCGTCGACGCGATCGGGAAGGGTCAGGATCCGATGGCGGTCGGCTTTGGTCAGCGATGGCTCCGGCCCAGCGCAGATCACCCTCTCGGTACCGATCAGGTGGGTCGTGACATCGCGGCGATGACCGTCAGCGGCCTTTGGACCTCGCTGAAGATCGGTGCGATCGGCGGCGTGCTGTCGACGGCCATCGGCATCGTGGTCGCTTTCTTCGCTGCCTACCGTGGCGGCTGGCTGGATGCACTGCTGGCAACGACCACCGACCTGTTCCTGGTCATCCCGACCCTGCCGCTGTTGATCGCGTACTCCGGATTCGCGTCGCACATCAGCCTCTTGCAGGTCAGCGTCATCTTGGCCGTCTTCAGCTGGGCAGGCGCGGCGCGCACCATCCGGTCGCACGTTCTCAGCCTGCGAACGCGCACCTACGTCGATCTGGCGAAGGTGACGAAGGCGAACAGCATCGAGATCGTGCTGACCGAACTCGTGCCGAACATGCTGCCCTACATCGCGTTGGGTCTGGCCCTCGCGGTGATCAACACGATCTTCGCGCTGGTCGGACTCGAGCTCATCGGGCTCGGGCCGAGCGGCATCCAGGACCTCGGACTGCTGATCAACTCGGCCGTGCAGAACGGCGCGCTCAGTCTCGGCGCGTGGCCGATGTTCGCCGCGCCCATCCTGTTGCTCACCGGAATCTTCTTCGCCCTGAACCTGATCAACGTCGGTCTCGACGAGGCCTTCAACCCACGGCTGAGGAAGGTGGCCGGTGGCTGACAACGGCGCTGTCCTCGATATTCGCGACCTGACCGTCAAGTACCGGACGGTCGCCGGCGACGTGACCGCGGTCGACGGCGTCGATCTACAGGTGAAGCGGGGTGAGATCCTCGGGGTGGCGGGCCGATCCGGGTGCGGCAAGTCCACGATGGCCACCACGGTGTTGCGTCTGTTGCGCCTGCCGGGCTTCGTTGCCGGCGGCACGGCCGAGTTCCAGCCTCGGGAGGGAGCCCCGTTCGACCTGCTCGAGGCCGACGAGTCGCAGCTAGAAGACCTGCGGTGGCGGCATCTCGCCTACCTGCCGCAGGGATCGATGAACTCGCTCAACCCGATCGCACGCGTCCGCGATCAGTTCGCCGACGTGATGCTGCACCACGACTGGCAGCCCGGCGGCCGCGGCGACGGGGAGCCGTCCGGTCGACGGCGGGGCGGCAGGAGGGGCAACGCACTGCGGGAAGAGGTCGCCGAGTTGCTCGCCGAGGTCGGCCTCAGCCCCACTGTGGCCGACATGTACCCGCACGAGCTGTCCGGTGGAATGAAACAGCGGGTGATCATCGCGATGGCGGTTGCCTTGCGGCCGGACCTGCTCATCGCCGACGAGCCCACCACCGCGCTGGACGTGACGATCCAGCGTGTGGTCATCCAGAACCTCGCCGACCTGCGGGACCGGCTCGGCGTGACGATGATGGTCATCACCCACGACATGGGCGTGCACGCCCAACTCGTCGACCGTGTCGCGGTGATGAACGAAGGCCGGATCGTGGAGGTCGGCGACGTCCGTCAGATGTTCAAGGACCCGGCAGATCCCTATACGCAGGACTTGATCCGGTCGATCCCTGACCTGACCGTCCGTGAGGAGGCCGTCTGATGGCCGGTGGCGAACGACAGCTGAAGCTCGAGAACGTGACGCAGATCTTCCCCGGGCGCCTCGGTACGCGTGTGGTCGCAGTGGACGGGGCGTCGCTCACGCTGGAGTCGAAGGTCCCGACCATCGCGTCGCTGGTGGGAGCGAGCGGGAGCGGGAAGAGCACGATCGCGCGTGTGCTCCTGGGTCTGCAGTCTCCGACGAGCGGCCGGGTGACCTACGACGGACGCGATATCGCCAAATTGAGCCGGGCGCAGTACTCCGAGTTCCGCAAAGACGTACAGCCGGTGTTCCAGGACCCCTACTCGATCTTCAATCCCTTCTACCGCATCGACCGGATGTTCTGGAAGGCGATCAAGAAGTTCAAGCTGGTCCGCGGTCACGCCGCGGGAATGGCCCGGATCGAGGAGTCGCTGGCTGCTGTTCAGCTGCGGCCGGCCGACGTTCTCGGTCGGTACGCGCACCAACTCTCCGGCGGCCAGCGCCAGCGGCTCATGCTGGCGCGTGTGCACATGCTGCAACCGTCGTTCGTGATCGCCGACGAGCCGGTGTCGATGCTGGACGCCCAGATCCGGCGGCACTTCCTCGACATCATGATCGACTTCCAGCGTCGCTACGGCATGACGACGTTGTTCATCACGCACGACCTGTCCACGGTGGCCTACGTCGGCGGAACGATGATGACCATCCACAACGGCAAGATCGTCGAGACCGGTACCGTCAAGGACGTGATGACCAATCCGAGCCATCCCTACACGAAGCTGTTGATCGGGTCGGTTCCGAATCCGGACCCCGACCAGCGGTGGACGGACCGGGTGGAGCTGGTCAACGGTCAGCCGCGCATCGTTCCTGGAGTGGCTCCGGGGGTTGTCCCGGCAGACCCGGCGGCTGCTCCGGTCGAACGACTGGCCGACCAGCTGCCCTCGTCGTGAGCATGTCCGGCCGGCTGCGACGTGCCCGGCTCTTCGGTGCGCTCGTCGGCGTGGTTGTGCTCGCTGCCGGCTGCGGCACCGCCGCCGCGTCCGACGGTGCGACGGCAGCACGAGCGTCGGCGTCACCCTCGGGTGCAACCCGTATCGCGCCCGGGTGTAATTGCGGGGGGACCCCGGGAGGCGCGGCGCAAGCGTCCGCCCACGTCGGCAATCTGGACATCGACAGCGGCTATGCGGTCTCGTCCGTGGTGTCCCTCGAGGGCACGACGACGATCGCCAATTCAGGGCTGAAGCCTGTCGGCCTGATCGGGGCCGCCACTCCGAGGGCCACCTCCGTCCGACTGGATGGCAGCTCGGGCAGCGGATCGAACGCCGAGGCGGTCACTGCCGTCGGCTCGATCCCGATCGCTGCAGGTGCTGCGGTGGCACTTGCTCCCGGCAGCTATCACCTGACGGTCGTCGGGCTGTCCGCGCCGCTGCGGATCGGCGACACGCTCCCACTGACTCTGCACTTCTCCGGCGGTACCATCGTGCACATCCTGCTCCCCGTCGAAGCCCGGTAAGCGCAGGCTCCAGCGGTCGACCAATTAGCATGGTCGGACCGGCTGTGAGCCCCAGCCGTCCGGACGACCGAGCACTGGAGCGACCTTGCGTGTGACGGGCCTCGGCCATGCCGGGATGTTCATCGAGACCCGCGGTGGGTCGGTGTTGTGTGATCCGTGGGTGAACCCGGCGTTCTTCGGGTCGTGGTTCCCGTTCCCCGACAACCGCGGCCTCGACTGGGAACGCTTCGGCCGCGCCGATTACCTGTACATCTCGCATCGGCACAAGGACCACTTCGATCCGGCCTTATTGCAGCGTTACGTCAGCAAGGACACGACGGTCTTGTTGCCGGAGTATCCAACCGCGGAACTAGAGACCGACCTGCGGGGGTTGGGATTCGAGAACATCCTGTACACGCGCGCCGGTGCGGAGTTCACCCGGGACGGGTTGCGGATGATGATCACGCCGTTGCGGGGCCCGGGGGATGGTCCGATCGGTGATTCGGCGTTGTCGCTCGACGACGGCACCGCGGTGTTGCTCAACCAGAACGATTCGCATCCCCTCGACGTGGAGAAGATCCGGGCGTTCGGGGAGCCAGATGCGTACTTCACGCAGTTCTCCGGGGCGATCTGGTGGCCGATGGTCTACGACCTGCCGGGCGCGGCGAAGCAGCGGTTCGCGGAGTTGAAGCGCAAGTCCCAGAGTGATCGGACGATGTTCTACATCGATCAGGTCGGCTCGCCGAACGTGTTCCCGATGGCCGGTCCACCGTGTTTCCTGGACGAGGATCTCTTTGCATACAACGGATACGGGACCGACGACACGTCGATCTTCACCGATCAACGGCAGTTCCTGGACGAGCTCGCGGAGAAGCGTCCGGACACGGCGGGACATCTTTTCCTACCGGGAACGGTGATCGAGCTGTCCGGCGGCGGTGCGTGCACGGTGACCCAGACGTTGTTCTCCGATGCCGAGATCGATCGGATGTTCGGCGACAAGTGGGCCTATCTCAGAGACTTCCAGGCTGCCCGCGGTCACGAGGTCGTAGCGGAGAAGCAGTCGCGGGCGCCGGTGCCGACGGACCTGTTCGAGCAGTTGCAGGCGTGGTGGGAGCCGTTGATGAAGCGGGCCCCGTTCCTGTGCGAGGCGATCGGGTCGCAGGTGCGGTTCGAGATCGGCGACCTGGATCTGGTGGTGGACTTCCCGGCGCGTGAGGTTCGGCGTTACGCCGACGAGAAGGTGCGGTACTGGTACCGCACGTCGGCGGATCTGGTGGCGGCGAACCTGGCGCTCGGCGAGATCGACTGGTCGAACAGCCTGTTCTTGTCGTTGCGGTTCGAAGCGGGCCGGGTCGGGAAGTTCAACGAGTACCTGTATACGTTCTTCAAGTGCCTGTCCGAGGAGCGGATCGACTACGTCGAGAACTGGTACTCCGAACAGGGCGATACCGGCGAGGACATCGCGGTCGGCGACTGGATTGTGCAGCGCCGGTGTCCGCATCTGCGCGCGGACCTGAAGAAGTTCGCGACCCTGGACGATGGTGTGCTGACGTGCAACCTGCACAGCTGGCAGTTCGACCTTGCGTCCGGACGGTGCCTCACCTCCCGCGGACACGAGATCAGAGCGCGTCGCGCCGGCTCGGACGCCTGAGGTGACGCAGCTGTTCATGACGCACCCGGGCCCGCTCGTGTCACCGGTCCCTGCGCTGGCGGAGGGCTTCGTGTTGCGGGCGGCGACGGTCGAGGATGCCGCGGCGCTGAACGTCGTCCTCGAGGCGGCGTTCGACGAGCCGTGGGGGATCGACCGGACACTCTCGGTGCTGCTGGCAGCGCCCGACGTCGTCCGGACCTGGCTGATCACCACGTCTGCCGGTCAGCTCGTAGCCACCGCGTCGGAGCGGCTGCTGCCGGACGAGTACCCCGGCGCGGGCTACGTCCACTACGTCGGCGCGCTGGCGTCGGTGAGCGGGAAGCGGCTCGGGCAGATCGTGACCCAGCGGTGCCTCGCCGGCTTCGCCGAGCGCGGTCTGGAGAAGGCGGTGCTGAAGACCGACGACTACCGGCTCCCGGCGGTGCGGACCTACCTGCGTATCGGCTTCGTGCCGGAGTACCGGTCGGACGAGGAACGCTCGGCCTGGTCCGGGGTCTTCAAGACCATCGAAGCCCGCTCGGCGTGACGTCCCCGCGCGCGGACTCCGTAGCAGCAGGAGTGCGCTCGTAGCATCGCCGGTAACCCCGCGGCATCGCCGGTAACCCCGCGGCACCGTTGGTAACCCCGCGGCACCATCGGTAACCCCGTCCACAGCATTACCAAGGTGGGTTGCGGGGTTACCAACCACCGAGCGGCCGACGCCCGTCCCCCGCGCAGCCCGGACGGCGTCACTCGAGACCGAGGACCGCCCGGATGTCAGGTGGCTGATACAGCGGGGCCTTGGCAACCTTGCCGTCGGCCCGGTACAACGGCCGGCCGTTCTCGTCGAGCTTGCTCATATTCGCCCGATGCACTTCGGCGATCACCGCGTCCAGGTCGATCCCGTACGTGAGCGCCGTCCCGTATGCGATGTAGACGACGTCGGCCAGCTCCTGCGCAATGGCCGCGAGATCGTCACCGGCGACGGCCTCGCCCACCTCTGCGGTCTCCTCGACGAGCAGCCGCTGACGTAACGCCGCGAGCTCGGCCGACGGCCACGTCGGGACGTCACTGCGGGCGAGGTCGAACGTCGTGTGGAACTCGCGGACCGCGTCAGCTGGGCTCGGCACCCGGCCGAGCCTAGCCACGCCCGTACGAGACCCGACGAAGGAATGCCTCGGCCGGACCGCGTGAACCGACCGCCGCACGCCCCGCCGACCCCAGCACGGTGACCACCCACACCGCGATCGCGAGCGCCGCGACACCGGCGGATCCCAGTTGGCCGCCGAGGCCGATGCCCCAAGGTGCCAGCATCGGCACGAGCAGCAACGACTGCGCGAGGTAGGCGCTCGCCGGTGGCGGCGATCGCCGCCACGACACGCGAAGGAACCCCCTTTACCGCGGCCCAGATCTCAGCGTGCGAGCCGAGGACGTCGCCCCCGGTTCCGACGGCGATCGCGAACGGCACCGCGCCGACCACACTGACCGCGATCCCGCCGACCGCACGTCGACGCAGCAAAGGTAGGTGCAACGCCGGCTCCTCCAGCACCCGGAGCTGCGCGAGCACGGTGCGCGAGGACATGTCGGCATCCTCTCGGGAGTGGGCGAACAGCGCGGCCCCGTGCGCAATGATGGCGAGCATGCCTGAAGCCCGGTCGTCGCATGACCAGCCGACGCCGTCGACGCCGCCGAAGCCGGCCGCGAGCCTACGTGGGCTGACGCGGCACCTGCCGATCCGCGACGCGGAGGGCCCGGAACGCTTCGAGCTGTTCGTCGTCTGCGCGGTCGCCGCCGTCGCGGTCACGCGGATCATCCTCGTCGCCACCGGCTATCCGCAGATCGGCGGCGGTGGCCTGCACTTCGCGCATCTGTTGTGGGGCGGGCTTCTGATGCTCGTCGGCCTGCTGGTCTTCATGCTGTTCCTCTCGCGGGCGGCGCGCACCACGGCGACAGTCCTGGCCGGCGTGGGATTCGGCCTGTTCATCGACGAGGTCGGCAAGTTCGTCACCGGTGACAACAACTACTTCTACTCACCGGTCGCCGCGATCATCTACATCGTGTTCGTCCTCATGTACATGGGCGTCCGGTACGGCGTGACCCGGCACGACTGGACCGATCGCGAACTCGTCGTCAACGCCGTCGAACTACTGAAGGAGTCCGCCGCGCACGACCTCGACATGAGTGAACGTGAACGTGCGCAGGCTTTACTCCGCCGGGCCGGTCAGGATGAGCCGATGGCGGGCCCGCTGCAACGTCTGCTGGACGACATGCCGACCGACCCCACCGACACCTCCTGGCTCGAACGGATATTCCGGCGGCTTCGCCGTCTGGTGGACGAGTCGGTGCGCATCCGCTGGCTCGAGCCGACGGTGATGGTCGTCGTCGTCGGGTTCACCGCGCTGTCGCTGATCGGCCCGATCAGCCGCATGATCGACCAACCGACGGCGCGGTCGGCGGTGTACCTCGGTGCAGCGGTCGTGGCGCTCGTGCTGGCGGTGCTGGCTGCCGTCGTGCGGATGCGGAGTTCGGTGCTCATCGGCCTCTCGATCGCCGATTCGTCTTTGCTGGTCAGCCTTCTGGTGGTCCAGGTGTTCCGGCTTCTCGACGAGCAGTTCGGTGGGTACGTCGTCGTGCTGGTGAACGTGGTCCTCCTCGCCGCCGTACGCGGGACCGTCCGCTATCAGCGACGCGTCGCCCGCCACCGGGACCAGCCGCACGAGCCGGCGGCGGAATGACGCCGATTGCCCAGAGGGCCGAACGTCAAACGGCAGAACGCCGAACGAGGGGTGGACGTCTCGCCCCGCCGCTCCGCGTTTCACCTCCTGCATGGGGTGAAACCCCGCTTCGAGGGTGAAACCGCGGCACGTCCGCACCGGACTGCCAGGCCGGGCCCGGATGGGCGTGGAGGCGGCTAGCCGTTCGTGAACAGCCGGAGTGTCCCCACCCTTGGAGCGTCGACAACGGGCGCCGACAACACGAGACGCGTTACCGACGCGGATTCGAGGACGGGTGGTGAGCTCGGACGTCATGGTGGGGCTCCCAGTCATGGCCGGATGGTGACCGTCTGTCTATTAATCCGAACGGACGGTCGACAGCCTCGGCAAGTGAACGATCGTCGACGTCTCGCAGTCGTTCGGACGGACCGGACCCGGGGCATTCCGGCTACGGTGTGGCTCACTCGGCAGCCGGACGCGGCCGCCACCAGGAGGGCGCATGTCCGGCATCGGCACGAGGCTCACCCATCCGCCCGCGTGGTTCCGCGTCGTCATCACCGCGGTCTGCCTGCTGATCCTGCTGACGCTGATCGTCAACGTCTTCCGGCACGACACCTACACCGGCCCGTGGTTGTGGGTCGCGCTGGTCTTCGCGGTCGCGTCCGGTGCGCTCGGGTGGACCTACAAGATGCCCAGCCTGCGCCGCAAGGTCGACGACGATGCCGACGACGACGAAGCCGGCGCGAGCGCGAACAAGCCGGCCCCGCCGGTCACCCGCTGACCCGTCTCCGACGCTCGCCGAGGTATGCCGAATGAACCCCGACTTCGCGACATCGGGTGCATTCGGCAGCTCTCGCGGCGCCGGCGTGGGTGATGTCGAGCTCCTGGCGCTCGAGCTCGAGACGCTGTGGTCGACGGACGAACGTGGCCGCCTGTGCGGGTCGATCAACCCGTGGCCGCAGCTCGCGATCGCCGTCGGAACCGACGGACGGACGATGGCGATCGGCAGCGACGTGCCCGACCCGCTCGCCGACGAACTCCGCGTCGCGGCCCGGAGCGGCACGTGCGACGAGGAAACCGGCGACCCCCCGCGCGGACTGGACGACTGCATCCGGCTGCTCGGCGCCACCGGTGCGGTGACGGTCACCTCCGGCCCGAGTTTCGTCGTCCCGGCCGGACTCGCGCCGACGGCCGGGTCGGCGCCGTCAGACCCCCGTCGATCGAGCGGCTCCGACGACGACCTGCTCGCGCTCCGGCCGGCCGACTGGTGGGAGCCCGACGAATGGCGCGACCTCCTGGCCGGCGACCTGGGTCCATGGGCGATGTCGGTCGAGGATCGGCAGGTGGTGGCGCTGTGTCATTCGTCCCGGCTCACGGCACGGGCCGCCGAGGCGGGCGTGTGGACGCATCCCGACTTCCGCGGACGCGGCCGGGCGTCCTCGGTCACGGCGGCATGGGCGGATCACCCGGGGCTTGGTGATCGCGTCCGTTTCTACAGCACGTCGACGGACAACCATGCGTCCCGGGGAGTCGCGGCGAGGCTGGGCCTGCGTCCGATCGGCTGGATCTGGAAGCTCTCGGTCGAGCTGGTGGAGTAGCCGGGGCAGACCGGGCTACCTGACCACCCTCACCGTGTCGCCCTCGCCGGTGGCCGAAGCGGCGACACTGTTGCCCGCAGGGGTTGCCGGTGGTCACAAGGGGTTGTCTGCAAAGGTCGGACCGAGGCAGGCCGGCCCCCGACGTGGCCGGACGTGGAAAGCGGACGGACGCTACCCGGTTGTACCGATAGCGTCGACGAGTATGAGCTCACCTGCATCCGATGACATCCGGCTGATCGTCAAGGGCGACGACATGGGAGCCGGGCACGGCGCGAACGTCGCCACGATCGACGCCCACCGGCACGGTGTCCTCACCACCACCAACGTGATCGTCCCCGGCGCCTGGTTCCCCGAGGCGGTCAGGATGATCAACGCGAACCCGGCCCTCGACGTCGGCATCCACCTGGCCCTCACGAGCGAGTGGACGAACGTCAAGTGGCGACCCTTGACGCACGTGCCCGGCCTCGTCGACGCGGACGGATACTTCCAGCCGGCCGTGGGCCCGCGCGAAGGCTTTGCCGCCGGCGCGAGCCTCAGTGAGAGCCCGTGGACGCTCGAACAGATCGAACAGGAACTCCGCGCCCAGCTCGAGCTCGGGCTGAGGCACCTTCCGCAGGCGACCTACACCTGGGGCCACATGGGCTTCGAACACGTCGACCCGACCGTCGAGCGCCTCGTCGGTGAGCTGACGCTCGAGTACGGGCTCATCGCGCCGAGCGACATCGACGCACTCACGTGGGTGGGCGTCCTCTACGACGGCGACGACACCGGCGATGTCAAAGCCGCGAAGCTCGCCGCGGGTCTGGATAAACTCGATCCCGGCCTCTGGTTGCAGATCGACCACGCCGCCACGGACGACCCGGAGATGCAGGCCTACGGGCACCCCGGCTACGAGAACGTCGCCGCCGATCGCTACGCGAACTTCCAGGCGTGGACGAGCCCGGACGTACGCGAGGTGATCGACCGGCGCGGGATCATCTTGACGAACTACCGCGAGCTCGACGCGACCGGCGCACCACGGAGCTGACCTGGTTCGGCGACGACCTCCCTCGACGTGGATCGCCCGGTGCGCGACGATCGAGCATGGACGAAGCGCAGATGAGCAGACGCAGTGCCGGTGTGGCGGCGATCTTCGACCGGGTGGCCGATACGTACGACAACGTCGGGGTCCCCTGGTTCACCCCGATCGCCGGGCGGCTCGTCGCGGGCCTCGTCCCACGGCCGGGTGAGCGTGCGCTCGACATCGGCTCGGGGCGGGGTGCCGCATTGTTCCCGCTCGCGGCCGCGGTCGGCGCGAGCGGGTCGGTGAACGGCATCGACCTCTCCCCGAGGATGGTCGAGGCGACGTCGGCCGACATCGCTGCCCGTGGCCTGACGAACGTCGATCTCCAGGTGATGGACGCGTCGGCACCGCGGTTTCCCCAGGTGTCGTTCGACATCGTGGCGTCGTCGCTGGTGATCTTCTTCCTTCCCGACGCGGCCGGCGCCCTGCACCGGTGGCGTGAATTGCTCGTCGAGGGCGGGCGGCTGGGCATTTCCACCTTCGGCGCGCCGAGCGAGGTCTGGCAGGCGGTCGACGCCGTGTTCCGGCCCTACCTGCCACCCGCGATGCTCGACGCCAGGACGACGGGTGCGACCGGGCCGTTCGAGTCCGACGAGGGTGTCGAGGAGCTTGTCCGGGATGCGGGTTTCAGCAACCTGCGCACGGATTCCTTCGACCTCGACGTCGTCTTGAGCGACGTCGAGCACTGGTCGCGCTGGTCGCACTCGCACGGCCAGCGGGCGATGTGGGATGCGGTCCCCGAGATCGAGCACGCCGCCGTGACAACGGCGGTCGCCGAGATCCTGGAAAACGCCCGCAAAGCCGACGGGACCATCGGCTTGAGCCAGGGGGTACGTCTCACCTACGCCGAGCGGGCGGCCTGAGCGGCTCACGACGGGTTTGGAATGCGGTGGCGCGGGCTACCCCTCGGTCAGTTGTTCGATTGTCGTTCACCACCGAGGGAGACCCATGACCGAGAACCAGACCGACCCGTTGATCGACGTCCCCATCGACGAGGACAGTTCGACGCACGAGTCGAGCACCACGCACACCGAGTCGACCACCACCGAGGTCACCCCGTCGGCGGAGAAGGACCCGTCCGATTGGGTCACCGGAGACGAGCCGATGACCGGGCCGCAGGGGTCCTACCTGCACACGCTCGCGCAGGAAGCCGGCCACGACGTTCCGGATGATCTGTCCAAGGCCGATGCCAGCAAGATGATCGACGAGCTCCAGTCCGAGACCGGTCGCGGCGGCGCCTAGCCGGAACCTGCGCGCGGTCCGGGTCGACGCTCAGCGCCTCGTGCCCGGACCGCCCGCCACCGACATGGACGACTCCCGTCGGGCTTCCCGGGGTCAGTAATGAAACCGCCGCGCACTCTGGCGGCCTCTGGGCCTTGGAAGAGCTGCGGCTCATCACTGAGCTGTCGCCGGCCCGTTCGAGACCGACCACCCGAACGTCCCCGACGTCGACGCCGGGATTCCGCCCTTGCCGGGTACCCACGAACGCGTCGTCTTGCCGCTGACCACGAACACCGAGCCGCCGTGGTCGTACGGGCTCGACACGGTGAACAGGTTCTCCCGCACGCCGTGTGCGGCGCCGAGCGCGAGCCCGAACCGGTGGCCCGGCGCGAGGGTTCCCGGCGTCCCGGCGGTGTTCTCCGTGTAGACCGAGGCCGGCGTGACGGAGTCGGCGCCCAGGACGAAGGTCTCCACCATTCCCGCATCCTTCGTCGAGCCGATGTCCTCGTACGGCGCGGACACGACGAGTTCGGGAGCGGTGACGCCGTTCGCCGCCGGCCGCATCGCCAGTGAGTGGCCGAACCGATCGCCGGTCTCGGCGGCACCGAAGACGCCGGGGCTGTTCTGCGTCAGTCCCGCAATCGCCTTCCAGCCGGTCGGATTGTCGGCGAACACCGTCACGGAGCCGGCGTCGATCGCCGAGCCGATGTCCTCGCCCGGAGCACCGACGGCCACATGGTGAGAAGTCGATGCGGACAGGCTGATCCCGTCGGCGGCCAGGCTGTAGCCGAACTGGTCGCCTGCTTCGGCGACGCCGGGGACACCGGGGGTGTCCTGGGTGTACTCCTGCACGGTCGCCTCGTAGGGGAACGAGTAGTCGTAAGCGTTGAGGTAGAACACGGCGCCGGCATTGGGATGCCCGTTCACCGTCTCGCCCGGAGCGCCGACGACGAGCGCGCTCTCGAGGTGCGCGGGTCCACTCGACGACGGCGCGTAGAGGTTCGTGAAGAGCAGCGAGGCTCCGAATCTGTCACCGGTCGTCGGCACGCCCGGGACGGTGGACAAGCCCTCCCGGAGTTTGTCGCCGCCATAGAGATCACCGAAGAGATAGAGGACGCTGTCGACCTCGCCGACGTCTTTCCGTGTGCCGGTGTCCTCACCCGGTGCGCCGATCGCGCCGGCCGTGAAGTCGCCGGCGACGCCGATCACCGCGGTGGACGAGCCGAACTGGTCGCCGGCCTCGACGACTCCGGTGAGCAGGGCCTGGTCGATGACGACGGCCGTCACGGTGCCGTCGGATTCGAACGAGATGACGTGGGCGATACCGGCGTCGACGTGACCTTCCCAGTCCTCACCGGGTGAGCCGACGAGGATGTCGGCTGCTCCCGTGCCGTTGAGGTTTCCGATCGACACCGACCAGCCGAAGTGGTCACCGGCCTCGACTGCGGAGCCGGGAACGCTGCCCTGGTTCAGGACGAGGCGTTTGCCTTCACCGATCCGGCAGTCGGCGTCACCGAAAAGGACGGTGATGGAGCCTGCCTCCTTCTTGCCGTTGACGGTTGCGTACGGATTGCCGACGACCGCGTCGTCGTAGCCGTCCCCGTTGACGTCGAGGCTGCTGTCGGCGCGTCCGCAGGCGGTGACGTGGGCGGGTGCCGACTTTGCTGGCGTCCCGACCAGCACCGCGGCGACTATCGCCACGCCGACGATCAGTGCTCTGGAAGCGATCGATCTGGTTCTGCGCTGCACGTTCGAAACCTCCCCGTATGCGTGCCACCCGCGTGAACTACGAGGTGTGACGGGCGCACACGGCGGACGTTGCCACAGCTTGATGACAATGCCTACACCGTTCCGCCATTTGTAATACCTGAGTGATCGGTGGGTCAGACGTCGCGAACTAAGCGGTCGACCAGCAATGACTAATACACATGTCGAAGCCAAATCGGGGTGAAGTTGGCATCACTGCGCGAGACGGTCGGTGAAGTCTCTGTACGTAGCAGCAGTCGCTTCGGGAGAGCGAGCGGAGTGGCGGTCGGAACACCCTGCGAGTAGGCAGTAGGAGTCAGCAGTCGCCGGTGTCGTAGGCGTTGATCGCGTCGACTTTCGCTGCGGAAGCGGAGGTGGCGTCGAAGCGGTATCCGAGCCATTCCCGGGCGAGGCGGCGTGCGAGTTCGATGCCGACCACCCGCTGGCCGAGGCACAGCACTTGGGCGTCGTTGCTCAGCACCGATCGTTCGACGGAGAAGCTGTCGTGTGCCGTGACCGCCCGGACGCCGGAGACCTTGTTGGCGCTGATCGCCACGCCGAGCCCGGTGCCGCAGACGAGAAGCGCGCGGTCGACGGTCCCGTTCGCGACCAACCTGGCCGCCTCGACCGCGACGTGCGGATAGGCGGTCGTCTCGTCGGCGTCGACCCCGACGTCGACGACGTCACCGACCCGGGGATCGGCCAGCAGGTCGGCCTTGAGAATCGTCTTGTACTCCAGGCCGGCGTCGTCACAGCCGACGACGATGCGCCACAGGGGAGGATTGTCGGACGGCGGCGTGCTCATCGGCGGCCTTCCTGGTTGGTGTGGGCGAAATCGGGTCCGAGGTCGTGCTGGACGGTGACCATCTCGGCGACGATCCGGGCGCACAATGCCAGCGAGACCGCGCCCGCGTCGGGGGTGCCGACGCTCCGGTCGGCGAGCGGTCGGGCGCGGCCGATCCTGGGTCGCAGGGCCGCGGTGGCCTGCGCCGCAACGTCGGCGACCTCGGCGGCTGCGGCCCACGCCGACACCAGCGTGGCGCCACCGGCGAGGTGCTCGTCGAGGCAGTCGACGAACGGCCCCCACGCGTCGAGCATCGTCTTGTCGCCGAGCTGGGCTTTCCCCAACGCCTGAACAGCATCGAAGCCGGCGCGGACGGCAGCCGCGACGTCGGTCCCGTTCAAGTCGTTGTCGTCGCCGATGCTCGTACCGGCCGCCCGGAGTGCCGCGCCCCACAGCACGCCGGAGGTTCCGCCGGCCTTGTGCGCCCAAGCGTGGCCGGCCGCGTCGAGCAGGGCGGCGGCACTGCCTTGGTCGTTCACAACGTGCTGCGCGGCCTCCACCGCGGCCGTCACACCCTTGACCATTCCGCGTCCGTGGTCACCGTCGCCGGCGACCGCGTCGATGCGTCCGAGCTCGGACTCGGCGTGGTGCAGTGCTTGCGACATCGCTTCCAGGCAAACGAGAACGGTCCGGGCATGAGCTTGCGAGGTGGAGCTTCCCTTGACGGTGGTGTGGGCGTGCGCGGCGGATGCGGCGTCGGCCTGGACGGCGGCGCGACGGCTCGCGGAGGTCGGACCCCCTGCCTCGGCGGCCGACGGGAGCACAGCTCCCTTGCGGTAGGCGGGGGTGTCGGTGGGGGCACGCCACAGTGCTTCGAGCTCGTCGTCGAGGTAGACCAGCGTCAGTGAGCAGCCGGCCATGTCCAGGCTGGTTACGAGCTCACCGACCTCGGGGTCGACAATCTCCAAGCCCGCTTCACGAAGCAGTCGGGCGACGGTCTTCCAGACGATGAACAGCTCCTCGTACTTCGTCGTCCCGAGCCCGTTGAGAATCGCTCCGACCCGAGGGGAGACGTCCAGCGGCTTCTCGGCCAGCACGCCATCGACCAGCCGGGCGGCCAGCTCGGACGCCGTGGGCATCGGCTCCTCGGAGATGCCCGGCTCCCCGTGGATGCCGAGTCCGACGCCCATCGCCCCGGCGGTCACGGAGAACAGCGGGGAGGTGTCGCCGGGCATGGTGCATCCGTCGAAGGCGACACCGAGAGTGCGGGTGCGGTCATTGGCCAGGTGGGCAACGCGTTCGACCGCGTCGAGGTCGTAGCCGGCCTCGGCAGCGGCCCCGGCGATCCGGAAGACGACGAAGTCGCCGGCGATGCCACGTCGCCGATCCACCTCGTCGATCGGTGCGGAGGCGACGTCGTCGGTGACCCAGACGCAGCGGGTGTCGATTCCTTCGGCCTGCAGGCGTTCCTGGGCGAGGGTGAAGTTGAGGACGTCGCCGGCGTAGTTGCCGGTGCTGAACAGCAGGCCGGCGTCGCTGGCGGCGGCGCGGCCGACGGAGTACGCGTCCTCGGTGGAGGGGGAGGTGAAGATGTTGCCGACGACCGCCCCGTCGGCGAACCCGGGTCCGACGACCCCACAGAAGGCCGGGTAGTGCCCGGAGCCACCGCCGACGACGACGGCGACCTTGCCCGGAGGGGTTTCGAGCGACCGGACGACCCCGCCGGGTACGGCGGCGACGTAGGTGGCGTTGGCGTCGACGAACCCGGCGAGGGCGTCGTCGGAGAAGCTGGCGGGATCGTCGTAGAGCCTGGTCATGCTGGGCCTCCTGGCCGGGTGTCAGCGCCTAGATTAGGTCCACCGCGCGCCGAACCGCTCGGGGGCGCTGCCGGTTAGGGAACCAGGATGACTTTCCCCAGCGCCGTATGGGATTCGGCGAGCTCCATCGCCTTGGCGGCGTCGGCGAGCGGGATCCGGGCGGCGATGGGCGGGGTGATCGTGCCGTCCGCCACCAGGTCGAGCACGGCGGTCAGGTCCTCGTGCTGCCGGTGACGGAAGCCGGCCGGGGTGATCCGGTGGCCACCCCAGAAGTCGTAGAAGGTGGCGTGCTTCCCGTTCGGCAGCGCGTTCCAGGTGACCACGTGGGCCAGCAGCGGGATGAACAGGCCGAGGATCGAGCCGGTGTCGTCGAGGTTGGCGGCTGTCCCCAACATGACGAGAGTGCCGCCGGGGGCGAGGAGGGTCCAGGACACCCGTGCGCTCGCGAGGCCGAGGTGGTCGACGACGGCATCCACGCCGTCCGGCGCGAGTTCTCGGACTCGGGCGGCCAGGTCGGGGTCGTGGTAGTCGATCGGCTCGACGCCCGATGCGCGGAGTGCCTCGTGGTGGCGTGGTGACGCGGTGCCGATGACGCGGACGCCGGCGTGCCGGGCGAGTTCCACGAGGACGGAGCCGACCCCGCCGTTGGCGCCGTGGACGAGAATCGTCTGACCAGCTTGGATCTTGGCCTTGCGGTGCAGGCTCTGCCACGCGGTGATGCCGTTGACGATGACGGCTTCGGCGAGGGCCGGGTCGAGTCCGGCCGGGACGAGGACGAGGTCCTCCGCGGGGACGACGACGTAGGTGGCCCAGCCGCCGACCTTGATTGCCGCGGCGACCCGGGTGCCGATCAGACTGTGGTCGACGCCGTCGCCGACGGCACGGACGGTGCCGACGACGTCGTAGCCGGGGACGAACGGGAACTTCGGCTGACTCGGGTAGCGGCCGCGCCGCATCGACTGCTCGGCGAACGAGATACCGGAAGCCTCCATCTCGACGAGTGCCTGGCCCTTGGCCGGGGCGGGCGTCGGGCGCTGGTGCACCTGGAGTCCGGCGGCCGGAACGATGCCCGGAAGGACGATCTCGGTGGTGGTGGTCTCGATAGTCGTAGCCATGATGACTCCTTGGAGTTGTGTGATGCGTGATTGGTCACTCACCACCGAGTAGGCGTGAGTGCCTGGTGCAGGTTGCGGGGAGATCAGGGGTGACGGATGCCGTCGGTGAGCAGGCGTGCCCAGTCGGCGGAGATGTTCTCGAGGCCGGCGGTGACGATGAGGTGGCACAGCTGGCCGTAGGCGATGAAGCGCTGGACGTCGGCGTCCGAGGCGCGGGAGCGGGTCTTGGTGAACGTGGTGATCCGCTCGAGCCCGTTGCGGAGCGCGGCGCCGATCTCGGGGACGTGCGCGGCGGACAGGGCGTGCACCTGAAGCATGAGCAGGGCCCGGTCGGCGATCAGGTCGGCGTAGGCCCCGCCCATCGAGTCGAGGATCGCGGCCGGCTTCTGGCTGGAGCTCGCTGCCGCACCGCGGCCGAGGGCTTCTTCGATGCGGGCGAAGCACCGATCGAGGGCGGCCACGAACAGGGATTCCTTGCTGGGGAAGAGCTTGAACACATATGCCGGTGAGATGTGCGCGTGTTCGGCGACCGCGGTGACCGGAGTGCCGAGATAGCCGGACTGTGAGAAGACGGCGATCGAGCTGTCGATCACGGTCACCCGCCGAGCTTCGGCAGTGGAGAGCTGGATCGACGTCGTGGACATGTGAGTGACTGTACACTCACTCATCAGTGGATTGTCAACCCACGGAGCCGACGTCCACGTCCACGCCCAGGCCCAGAGATGCCGAACGCACCCGGATTTCGACTCGGTGGGTGCATCCGGCATCTCTCGACGGGCGGGAAGGGCAGGTCGGTCAGGCATCCACCGACGTCTTCTGGTCGAGCACGGAGGCGGCCCGACGGGCCGGCGAGAACAGCAGCACCAGCGAGACCAACGTCGCCAGGATGAAAACCGCCGCGTAGAGCTTGATCCAGGCCGCGACATCCGGCCAGGAGAAGGCCGGCACAGCCGTCAACGCCGTCAGGATCATCAGCACCGCCGCCGCCCGTGTGAGCGCACGACTGCGGTTCCGCCATGCCAGCGCCAGCAATACGGCGAGCAGGATCCCGGCGACCAGATCGAAGATGAGGATTCCAACGGCGGTCCGGTGGGTGATCCGGTCGCCGTCTGCCCTGACGGCACGAACGCGCCCGGAATGTTTTGCAGGCCGACGACGATCCCGAGGATGTAGCCGGCCTTGCGCCGGCCGGAGATCTCGTTCATGGCAAGTCCTTTCTGGTTCGGCAGCCGGTATGGCCGCCTTGGACTTCACATGCTGTCGCCGGTCACATTCCCGCGGACAGACGTGCAGACCTCGATACGATCCTGCGTTTTCCCGGCTGATGCAGGAAAGACTTCCTGGGTACCGAGGCGGCGGCGGGGCCACTATTCACCCATGACGCTGCGGATCGTGCTGGCCGACGACCACCCGGTCGTTCGCGGCGGACTGCGGGCGTTGCTCAACACGATCGACGGACTCGAGGTGGTCGGCGAGGCGTCCAACGGGGAGTCCGCAATCCGCGAGGTGCAGCTGTTGCGCCCGGACGTGGTGCTGATGGACGTGCGGATGCCGGGTCTCGACGGAATCGAGGCGACCCGTCGAATCCGGGCCAGTGTGCCCGACACCGCCGTCATCATCCTGACGATGTATGACGACGACGCCACCGTGTTCACCGCCATGAAAGCGGGCGCGCTGGGTTACCTGCTCAAGGACGCCGAACAGGACCAGATCGCCGGTGCCATCCGTGCCGTCGCGGCGGGTCAGGCGATCTTTGGCCCGGGCGTGGCCACGCAGGTCCTCGGCTACTTCGCCGGCCGACCGGCACCGAAGGCGGAGGCGTTCCCGGAGCTGACCGAGCGGGAGCGCGACGTGCTCGAGCTACTGGCGTCGGGTCACCGGACAGCGGCGATCGCCGGTCGGCTGTTCCTCTCCCCGAAGACCGTCAGCAACCACATGACCAGCATCTTCGCGAAACTCGAGGTCGCGGACCGGGCGGCTGCGATCGTCCGGGCCCGTGAAAGCGGGTTGGGAAGCTGATTCCGCGCGCCGTTCTCATCGCCCTCGCGATCACCAGCGTGTCGACCCTGGGCAGCGGCCTGGCCCTCGCCCTCGTCCGGCGGGCACGACTGTCCGGTCTCGTCAGCGTCCTCACCGGAGCAACCCTGCTCACGCTCGTCGTGCTCGAGTTCACCGGCCATCCGGGGAGCTCGAGGCTTCTCCTGCTGCTCAGCGCCCAGCTCGGTGTGCTGGCGCTGACGGTCTATCCGCGCCTGAAATGGGAGGACCCGGTCGATCGTGTCGTCCTCGTTCTGGTGGTGATCGCGCCGGTGAGTCTGATCGTCGCGAGCGTGGGCGCGTCGGCGGAGGTAGCCGACACCAGCGGGCAGGTCGTGACCGCCGCCGTGGTGCTTGTCCTCATCCTGCATACGTGGTGGCGTCTCGAGCGTGCGGCACGGCACGACCGTTGGTCACTGACCTGGATGGGTCTCTCGACCGGGCTGGCGTTGCTCGTCGGCGGGGTGGAGACCTTCGCGGTGTCGACGACGATCACCACGGTGGTGGCTTGTCTGGTCTTCGCGCTCATCGGTCCGGCTCTCTACATCGGTGTGACACGACCCGAGGTCGTCGATGTCCGCGGACTCGTCGTTCGGTGTGTGGTTCTGCTGACGAGCATGCTGGCCTACGTCGCACTCTTCACGGGCGCCGTCGCCATCCTCGACATCGCGGGGTACCGGCACCCGTCGGCGGCCGCTCTCGCCATAGTGGGAGCGCTGTGTGCGATCGCGTTCCACCCGACCCAGGTCATCCTCCGCGGCGTCGTCGACGAAATGCTGTTCGGTCAGCGACCCGACCCCCTCGGCGCTGCATCCCAGGTGGCCGGCCACATCGGTTCCGATCCCGTGCTCGCATTGCGGATTATCCGAGATGCGCTGGTCCTGCCCCACGCGAGCCTGCACGTGGACGGTGCGGAGGTGGCGAGCTCCGGCGTGCCGGTCACGTACACGCGCACGGTTCCGCTGATCCTCGACGAGGGAAGGGTGGGTGAGTTGCGCGTCGGGTTGCGCCCGGGAGACCTCGGGCTGAGCGGCGGCGACGAGCGGGTGCTGAAGCTGGTGGCTCCGTTGTTGACGCAGACGGTCCGTGCCCGTGCGCTGACGGCCGAGGTCCAGGCGTCCAGGCAGGCCGTGATCACCGCGGTCGCGGAGGAACGTCGCCGGCTCCGTCGGGACCTGCACGACAGCCTCGGTGCGCGACTCGCGGGCATCGCCTTCACCACCGACGCCGTCCGCAACACGATGCGCGGGGACCTCGAGTCGGCGGACCACCTACTTCTCGTGCTGCGGAACGAGACCGGAACCGCGATCAAGGAGATTCGGCAGCTGGTGTACGGGATGCGACCCGACGCGCTCGACGAGCTGGGTCTGGTCCCGGCGATCCGGCAGCAGGCGGCGATGCTGCGGACGGCCGACGAGCGCCCGCTGCGGGCGGAGATCCACGCGGCTGACCTGCCCGCACTGCCGGCTGCGGTCGAGGTGGCGGCCTATCGGATCATCCTCGAGGCGCTCACGAACGCGGCCCGCCACAGCGGGTCGGACGTGGCGGAGGCCAGCCTGAACGTCGAGGACGGCGTGCTCGTGGTCGAGGTTCGGGACCCGGCTTCGGGTCCGGGCGGATGGGTCGCCGGCGTCGGACTCGCCTCTATGCGGGAGCGGACGGTCGAACTGGGCGGCGCCTTCAGTACGGGGCCAACACCCGACGGAGGACTGGTGCGCGCGGTGATCCCCCTCTCGACCTGAGTCTCACTGGTTCGGTCGCTCGGCGGTCGTCGCGGCCCGCACCACTTGTCGAATCCGACGTCTTACGCTTAAGTAGTCACTTAAGTGTCGACCGACTGTAGGAGTGAGGGTTCATGGGCAAGGTGACGGCAAGTCTGGCGATCTCGTTGGACGGGGTGATGACCGGGCACAACCAGAGTCTGGAGGCACCCTTCGGCGAAGGAGGCGGAGAACGGCTCCATCAGTCGATGATGGGCTGGATGTTCGACGAGCCGGAGAAGCACGAGGCGGCGATCGCGGCGCTTCAGGCGCCGAGCGCGATGATCCTGGGCCGGAACATGTTCTCGCCGGGTCGTGGGGAGTGGGATCTGGAGTGGCAGGGTTGGTGGGGCGAGGACCCGCCGTACCACGCGCCGGTGTTCGTGCTCACGCACTATCCGCGGGAGCCGCTGGTGATGGAGGGCGGGACGACGTTCACGTTCGTGACCGACGGTCCGGAGTCGGCGCTGGCGCAGGCACGTGCGGCGGCCGGCGACGGCAACGTCGGAATCGGCGGTGGCGTTCAGACGGTTCGGCAGTACCTGAACGCCGGGTCGATCGACGAGCTCTACCTGCACATCGCGCCGCTGATCGCGGGCGACGGTGAGCGGCTGTTCGATGGCGTGAGCGGGACCTCGCTGGAGCCGTTCGACGTCCGCGGCAGCGAGAAGGTCACGCATATCAGCTATCGCGTTCTGCACTGACGCTCCGCGACGGCAGCCGGCTAGGCGGTCAGTCAGGCAGCAGGTGAGGCGGTCAGGCCGAACGCCCGCTCGGCGAGCAGGTCGCGCTTGGACAACGTCGACTCGCCCAGCACCTCGTCGGTCGCGTCTTCGATGCGGTCGAAGATCGTGGCGGCGAGGAACTGGTCGCGCGTCGCGTCGATGGTGATCCCGTGGACGACGTTCCAGTAGTGCAGCTCGTTCGCGCGGGTGTAGCCGAGGAGGATCCGCCCGCCGTGCCGCTCGTTGATGATCAGCGACGCCACGTGGCACTGGCCGGTGCGAGGGTTGTCGACGCTCCACTGGTCGGGCAGCTGCGACGTGTCCAGCCGGTACGAGCCGCGCAGCTTCTGGAGCGTGAATCCGATGTCGGTGAGATCGTCGCGGGCGTTGTCGAGCGTGCGCGTGAGCGTCACCGGATCGGTCATGTCATCCCCAGATTGTGACTGTTTGAACAATCGTACGTTTAAATCCGTCTAAGTGGGGTACGTCCGGCAATCACCTTTTCGCTGGCCCCGTCGCGGGGGTCGCGTTCGAGCCGTCGGCGCCTGATTGCCATGGCCAGCGGCCAGTGATCTCGACCTCCAGGGAGAAGCTGAGGACGGTCCGGATGAGCACGATTCCGGCGAGGATGACAACGCCGGTGAGGGTGGGCGCGTCGGCCGTTCGGATGATGTCGCCGGCGACGAGGAGCTCGAGTCCGAGCAGGATCGTCCGTCCGAGCTGCTGGCGGTACCAGCGGTAGACCTCCGGCTGGTGACGCGCCCAGCGGACGACCGCCACCACTGACACGACGGCGGCGCCGACGACGATGATCGCCACCCCGGCCGCGTCGATAGCCGAACCGACGGTGCCGACGATGCTGCTCATGCTCATGTGTCCAGGATGGCGGATCCGACGGTCGGGAGACTGCGTGTCGGCTGGCTGTCACTCCTGTGTCCGACTCGCGCACTGATAGTGAACTTTGCGAGTCGTCGTCGGCGGGTTGGCCGATGACGGCCACGATCTGATCCCGCGTGTCGGCTTCGGGTGCAAGCTGAAAGCAGGTTGTTGCTTCGACGGGGAGGTCGGCATGGCCGTACAGGATGAGCTGCTGGAATTGGCGCCGATGGGGGTTGCCGAGGACGGTCGGCTCCGCTTCGGGGTGACGTCGGTTTATCAGCCGGGTCAGTTGGCGATCGTCACGGTGCCGGGGAACGTGCCGAGCCCGGAGATGTTCGCGGACATCATTGCCCACGCGCATCTGACCGAGCTGGACTGGAAGCCGTTACCACCACCGCGTCGCGCGGACTGAGCCCAGCACCACGCTTGTCGGCGGAACGGCGATGGACGCGCCGACGGTGGCCCGAGGTTCGAGCGGTCGGTCGCCGAGCAAGCCGGGTGGCTCGATTGAGAGTGCAGAAACCTGCGGTTCAGGGCGCCTGCAACCGCAGGTTTCTGCAATCTGGCGCCAGTGCCCGCTCGTTTTGGGAACGAGCCATCACCGGAGCGAGTCACAGGGAGCCGTGACGATCCGTCCGCACTAGTCGAACCCGATGGCGTGATGCCGAAGAGAGCGTGCGCCCGCAACTTCTTGCTCATATCGGCGCTCAAGGCCGGTGCGCTGGTGGGATCTCGATTGCCGCGTCACGAACGTCGATCATCTTGCTCGTGATCTTCTCGGTCGCTGCTCCGCTCGAGGCCTACCTGCTGTCGTGGACATAGCCGCAGGCGCCGGCCGCCTACTCGCTGGTCGTGGGGTGGTCGACGATCGGCCCATCGACGTGGCGCACATCGACGGGGGACCCATCGCCAGCTGACCCGTCGGCAGGCTCGAAGATCAGGGACCTGATTTTGCCGTCGGTGTCTTCCCGTTCGAACTCGAGCGGCTCGGAGATCCCGGCGGTCTCGACGACCATCGGGGTCGGCTCGTCGGCCGGCGTCAGGTCCTCGGTTGCGACGGTCTCGGTCTCGACGGGGGAGTCATCGGAACGACCCTTCACCTTGTCGACGAGGTTCTCGGTCGCGTCGCGGAGGGCATCGACAGCGCCCTCGACCGCGTTCTTGATCGAATCTCCGATGTTCGGCGCCATGTGTGCTCCTCTGCGTGGGTGGGCCACGCATGGCGACCCGGCGGCGTTCGTCCGACGCCGCTGCCGTTTGGATACCCGCTCCGTCGTCCTCCAATCGGCGATCGGCAGGTCCCTGGGCAGGCAGTGGGGACGCCGTGCCGGCGATGGTTGCAGACGTCGACTCCCGCAGTGAGAATCAACTGGACCGAGGAGACGACATGGCAGAGAGCCCGTGGCCCACGATTCATGCTGAACGGGGCGCGCTCGCGAACGATCTGGCCGCCCTGACCGACGAGCAGTGGTCGCTGACCTCGCTCTGTCCGGATTGGACGGTGCACCAGGTGCTGGGGCACCAGGTGGCGACCGCGAAGATGTCGCCGGCGACGTTCTTCGTCAAGCTCGCTGGCGCGGGCTTCAACTTCACGAAGTTCTCGAACACAGCTCTCGCTCTGGAGGCAGCTGGTGGACCGGCGGCGACGCTGGCGGCATTCCGAGGTGTTCAGACGTCCACAAAGTCTCCGCCAGGGCCGGGCGACACCTGGCTCGGAGAGACGTTGGTCCATTCCAAGGACATCCGCCGCCCGCTCGGCACCGCGCACAGCTATCCCGTTGCCTGGGTGACCCGGGCGACTGAGTTCTACGCCGGCAGCAATGCGCTCATCGGCGGCAAGAAGCGGGTGGCGGGGCTGACGCTGAAGGCGACCGACGCGGACTGGTCGCACGGTTCTGGACCTGTCGTCGAAGGACCGGCCATGTCGTTGCTCCTCGCAACCGCTGGTCGAACGGTCGCCCTGGACGACCTGACGGGACCCGGTTTGCCGACGTTGCGTTCCCGCTGATGGACAAGCCCTCGGCTGAATCGCTGGCTCGCTTCGAGGCGCTCGTCGAGGTGGTTGCGGACGCGGACCGCAAGCTGGTCTTCGGCAGCCCGGCGTGTCTGGTCGGCGGCAACATGTTCTTCGGCGTGCACGCGGCGGGTGTGTTCGTGAAGCTTGCCGAGGCGGACGCGAGAGAACTACTCGGGGCCGGGGGCGCTCCGTTCGAGCCGATGCCCGGCCGGCCGATGGCCGGATTCGTCGTCTTGCCTCCGTCGTTGCCCGACCAGGATCGGTGGGTGCGCCGCTCGTATGACTACGCGACCACGCTGCCACCGAAGAAGCCGAAAGCAACGAAAGCCAAGAGCTGACCCGCAAACGACGACAAGAACCCTGATCCAGCGCTGGCTGCAAGCGCATACCTGATCGGAGTTGTCGCGTGACTGGCAGCGGGCGTCACCGAACCCACGTGTAGGCAGCACAGGTGGCTTCTAACATGCACCGGTGAGAGAACCCGATGCCATCTTTGCTGACCGGCGGCAAGCCGTCCTGTATGACGTCTTAGACCACGACAGGGCTGACCTCGGCACGTATGTGGCGATTGCGAACGAGGTCGAGGCTCGTCGCGTAGTCGACGTCGGCTGCGGGACCGGCGCCCTCGCCGTCCTGCTCGCCGGGATGGGATGCTCCGTCACCGGCGTCGACCCTGCTGGAGCCTCGCTGGACGTGGCCCGGGCAAAGCCGAATGCCGAGCTCGTGACGTGGGTCCACGGCGACGCCACCGCACTCATCGACGTCGTGGACGCGGCCGACCTTGCCGTGATGACGGGAAACGTGGCACAGGTCTTCGTTTCCGACGAGGACTGGTACGCCACTCTGCGCGCCATTCGGACGTGTCTGCATCCCGGTGGCTGGTTCGTCTTCGAGACCCGAAGAGCCGAGGTTCGAGACTGGGAGACGTGGGACTTGGCGCCGTCCGAGGTCACTCTGCCCGATGGCCGTACGGCCGTCGTGTCCCGCACCGTGACCGAGGTCGCGCTCCCTCTCGTGACCTTCGAGGGATCGATCGCGATCGGCGAGCAGATCCTGCGATCTACCTCCACCTTGCGTTTTCGCGAACGCAACGAGCTCGAGCGTGACCTTGACCTCTGCGGGTTCAGTGTCTTCGACGTGCGCGAAGCGCCTGATCGGCCAGGCAAGGAGATGGTCTTCCTGACCCAAGTCAGGGACGACGCCGTCGACATGGGGCCTTAGTCGGGGAGCAGAGTGAACCCGAGGAGAAGGCGGGTCCTTGGCGTCGCGGCGAACCGTTCCCGTCGATCTCGCGCATCGGACGACGAGCAGCGCGTGTGGACCAAAACGGCAGTGGGACCTGGTCTGAAAAGGTATTAGGACCTGGTCCTGAGCGGTAGTGCCGAGCTGTGGGACACCTACCAGCCTCGAATGGTCGACACACTTCTGACCGCCTTTCTCGAGCAGCTGCCCGCCGTGTCGATCACCGGGCCGCGAGCCACCGGCAAGACGACGACTGCTCGCCGTCATGCCGCAACCATGGTGCGGCTAGATCGCGAGGCGGAGGCGGCGGCCTTCCGCGCCGATCCAGACGTCGCCTTGCGCGCTCTCACTACCCCTGTGTCGCTCGACGAGTGGCAGGAGGTGCCCGGTGTTCTCGGTGCGGTCAAGCGCGCCGTCGACGAGGACTCCCGCCCTGGCCGTTTCATTCTGACCGGCTGCGTGCGCGCCGACCTCGAGGCTCAGATGTGGCCGGGTACCGGGCGGTTGGTCCGACTTCCGATGCAAGGCTTGTCGGTGCGGGAGATCTCCGGCCGGGTCGGCGGAACGCTGTTTCTGGATCGCCTGCTCGATGCCAACGTCGATGCGCTCGGCCCAGCCGGCGAGGCTGACCTCGGCGACTACATCGACATGGCGTTGCGCGGTGGCTTCCCTGATGTGGCGCTGCGCCTGGATGGGCTCGCTCGGCAGGCATGGCTGGACAGCTATGTCGATCAGCTGATCACCCGCGACGCGCCTGCCGCCGGAGGTACGCGTGATCCGGATCGGCTGCGGCGCTTTCCGGAGTCGCTAGCTCTGAACAGCGCGGGACTGGCCGAGGACAAGACGCTTTACGACGCTGCCCGGATCAACCGACGGACGGCAATCGTGTACGAGCAGCTGTTGAAGAACCTGATGATCCTCGAGACGCTCGCGGGGTGGCAGTCCAATCGCCTCTCCCGGCTGATTCAGACTCCGAAGCGCTATCTGGTTGATCCGTCGATCATGGCGGATCTCCTGCGAGTCGATGCGGCCGCCGTTCTGCGGGACGGAGACCTCCTTGGTCGCGTGATCGACACGTTCGTCGCGGCGCAGATCCGTCCTGAGCTCACGCTCTCCGGCTCGAGGCCGCGCTGGTTCCACCTACGCGAGAAGGCCGGGCGGCACGAGGTCGATCTTGTGGTCGAGTTCGGTGCCGGGCGCGTCGCCGGGATCGAGATCAAAGCCAGTGCCGCCCCGGGACGGCGTGACGCCCGGCATTTGGAATGGCTGCGGGACGAGTTGGGCGATCGATTCGTGGCGGGCGTTGTCCTCCACACCGGACCACGCGCATTCGAACTGGCTGACAAAGTGATCGCAGCACCGATCAGCACGATCTGGGCCTAATGCGGCGCGCGGGGCCGCCACACCATCGCGGTTCGTGGGATGGCACACGATCGGCGCATACGGCTAACCGCCGTGTACATCGTTGTACATGGACGTACAGTCGGATCATGACATCAGTGACGGCAACCGAGGCGCGCGCTGCCCTTCCTGATCTGCTCACCAAGGTCGAGCACGGAGAAGAGGTGACCATCACCCGGCACGGTCAACCGGTAGCGGTCCTCGTTCGACCTGATTCACTGCGGAGCAGGCGCGCGAGCGACGTGTTCGACGCGGCAGCGCAGCTACATGAGCTGATCGCTCACGCGGCAGTCACCGACCCTCACCACAATGGCGGCCTGAGCGTGCAGCGAGCGGACGAGCTCGTGCGCGAGATTCGAGCCGACCGTGACGCTGGCTGATGGACTGCTTCGATGCTGACGTCGTCATCTATGCGGCGGTCCCTGGCCATGCCCTCGGGCGACGTGTCTTTGCACTGCTGAGCGCCGGCTCTGCCGGGGAGCCGGCGGGAGCCGGGTCGGTCCTGCTCCTGCCGGAGGTGCTGGCGAAGCCGCTCCGCGACGGCGCGACCGACGAACGTCAGGTGTTAGCGGGGCTGCTTGCAAAGCTCGACCTCCGTCCGGTCGATCAGTCCACGGCAGAGCTCGCCACTGTTCTGGCCGGGCGGTACCGGTTGCGAGCTGCCGACGCAGTTCACCTGGCAACTGCCGTCGGGATCGGCGCCGACCGCTTCATCACGAACAATGCGCGTGACTTCGCCAAGACGATCGTCGAGGTCGACATCGTCTATCCGGCGGACCTTCCCGACCCTGGCTGACCGAACGAGCCTCGAGATGAAGTGTCCTTATCAGTCGGGCAGCAGGGTGACCTTGACGGAGCGCTGGCTGTCGGAGACGAGGTCGAGGCCGTCTTGGAAGCGGGAGAGCGGGAACTGGGTGCTGCAGATGTCGGCCATGGGGAGGTGGCCGGCTTCGATCATCTGGATGGCTTTGGGCCAGGTGTGGGGGCCGAGGTGGGCGCCCAGGACGTCGAGTTCCTTGTCGTCGCTGATGATGCTCCAATCGACCGAGACGGGGTCTTTGAAGACGCTGTACTCGACGTAGGTGCCGAGTTTGCGGAGGATGTTGAGGCCTTGGGGGACGGCGGAGGGGTGGCCGGTGCCTTCGATGTATACGTCGGCGCCGTAGCCGCCGGTGAGCTCGCGGACGATGGCGAGCGGGTCCTCGTGGGCGATGTTGATCGTGAGGTCCGCGCCGCAGCGGCGGGCGAGGTCGAGCTTCGAGTCGATCGAGTCGAGGGAGATGACCATGCCGGGGGACTTGGCCTTGGCACCGGCGATCATGCCGAGGCCGATCGGGCCGGCGCCGGCGATGACGACGACGTCGTCGAAGTGCAGGTTCGCGCGCTCGACGGCGTGCAGTGAGCAGGACAGCGGCTCGGCGAAGGCGGCCCACTCGGGGCGGATGTCCTTGCTGACTTTGTGGACGAGCGCTTCGACCGGATAGACCATGAATTCGGCCATGCCGCCGGGGTTGGCGCGCTTGAAGCCGAACATGTTGTGGGTCTGGCACATGTGGTAGTCGCCGCGGTTGCAGTAGCGGCAGGTCCAGTCGGGGACGATCTGCTCGGGTACGACGCGGTCGCCGACCTCGATGCCCCAGTGCGCGCGTGCGGCGTCGTCGAGTTCGATGACCTCGCCGACGTTCTCGTGGCCGGGGATGACCTGGGTCTCGGTCCAGGCGGGCCGGTTCTCGTCGCCCCAGAACTTCGCGGCGCCGTGGTAGCACTTCAGGTCGCTGGCGCAGATCCCGACAGCTTCGACGCGGACGAGAACCTCGCCTGGTCCGGGTTCGGGGACGGGGACCTCCTCGAGACGGTAGTCCTCGGGTCCGTGCACGACGACGGCTTGCATGGTGGCGGTCACGGGACGGTCCTCTGATCGGCGGTAGCGGGCGTTGCCCATTCAAGCAGCGCACCTCGGGCGCTCGGGTCGGGATGCCGGAGTCGGACCGTGGCGGCTGCTTGCCGGGGCCGGCGCCGCGCTACCTTGCTGCCAACGATCCGATGTGCGCCGGCGGGCGATGTGCCGTCCGCGAGCGCCAAGCTGGGAGTGGGGCGTCATGGAGTTCAGGTACCTCGGCAACAGCGGTCTCAAGGTCTCGGAGATCAGCTACGGCAACTGGGTCACGCACGGCTCGCAGGTCGAGGCCGAGCAGGCGACCGCGTGCGTCCGGTCTGCCCTAGACGTCGGCATCACCACCTTCGACACCGCGGACACCTACGCCAACACCAAGGCCGAGGTCATCCTGGGCGATGCGCTCCGTGGTGAGCGACGAGAGAGCCTCGAGATCTTCACGAAGGTCTACTTCCCGACCGGTCCGATGGGTCCGAACGACACCGGTCTGTCGCGCAAGCACATCTTCGAGTCGATCAACGGCTCGCTGAAGCGGCTCGGGACGGACTATGTCGACCTCTACCAGGCGCACCGGTACGACTTCGAGACGCCGCTGGAGGAGACGATGGAGGCGTTCGCCGATGTCGTCCGGGCCGGCAAGGCGCTCTACATAGGAGTGAGCGAGTGGACGCCGGACCAGCTCCGCGCCGGGCACGCGCTGGCGCGTGAGCTGCATGTGTCGCTGGTGTCGAACCAGCCGAAGTACAACGCGCTGTACCGGATCATCGAGCCCGAGGTGATCCCGGTGAGCAAGGAACTGGGGATCAGCCAGGTGGTGTTCTCACCGATCGAGCAGGGGATTCTGACGGGGAAGTACAAGCCGGGTCAGCCGGTGCCAGAGGGTTCTCGGGCGACGGATGAGGCTGGCGGTGGGGCGAACTTCATCAAGGGTCTGCTGACGGACGAGACGTTGACGCGGGTGCAGAAGTTGGCTCCGTTGGCGGAGGCCGAGGGTCTGTCGATGGCTCAGCTGGCCGTGGCGTGGGTGCTGCAGAACGACAACGTGGCGTCGGCGATCACGGGCGGTTCTCTCCCGGAGCAGGTGAAGGACAACGCGGCGGCGGCGGGGAAGAAGCTGTCGGCGGAGACACTGGCGGCGATTGACGAGGCGCTGGGTGACTCCGTCAATCGAGACGGCTCCGCGGTCGGACAGGCATCACCGACAAGCCGGCTCACCTAACAGGGCATCACAGATTGCGGTCGAACCATCGGTGAGCCATCGTCCGATCTGCTGCGTCAGATCACTGCATCCCAACTGTGACGCAGTGGCGTGACAGTCTCACCCCTGTGACAAGTCCACTGTCCGATGGCCTGTACGAGACTCTGCGGACGCACGGCCTCGAGGGAGATCTTGCCAAACGGACTGACCTCATACCGACCTTCGGTGCGGTGCCAAGCGGCGACGTGCCAGATGTTCTAAGTCGGCACGTGGCGGAGGTTGTGCGCCTGGCGGTCCTCGAAGAGCCGGATCCCGCGGCCAGAGTGATGCTTGTCAACAGTCTCATTGCCACCCTTGCTGCTGCCGGCTCACAGGTGGCGTCTGGCGTGGAGCAGCTCTTGCAGCTGTCCCCTCAAGCTCATACTGGCGTGCGCGGTCTGACTCGTCCGCAGACTCCGTTGTCCGACTCCGCGTTGCTCACGAATGCGAAGGATGAACCAGGACTAGGAGCCGAGCTGCGAGCCGAACTGGAGAGTGCCGACTCAGTTGACCTGCTCTGCGCCTTCGTGAAGTGGTACGGCTTGCGTGTCCTTGAGGAAGAGCTGGCCCACCTGGTCGATCGAGGGGTCCCTTTTCGAGTACTCACGACTACGTACGTCGGTGCGACCGAACGCCGGGCACTCGACGAGCTTGTTCGCCGCTTCGGCGCGTCGGTGAAGATCAACTATGAGACGCAGTCCACCCGTCTTCATGCGAAGGCTTGGTTGTTTCGCCGCCGGTCGGGTTTTGACACTGCGTATGTCGGCAGTTCCAACTTGTCGCGCTCGGCACTCATTGAGGGACTGGAGTGGAACGTCCGACTGTCAGGAATCTCGACACCAGCGCTGCTGCGGAAGTTCGAGGCAACGTTCGATAGCTACTGGGCAGACCCGGCCTTCGTCCGGTACGACCCCGAGAATGACGCTGACCGGCTGGACGACGCGCTGACTCGCGCAAGCGGCCGAGGAGTGCCAGGTTCGGCAGGAAGCACCATCACGCTTGCGGGCCTGGACGTGCGGCCGTATCCGCATCAAGACGTCATCTTGGCTTCCCTCGATGCGGAGCGGGTCGTTCACGACCGCCATCGGAACCTGGTCGTCGCTGCCACAGGCACCGGGAAGACTATTGTCGCGGCCCTTGACTATCGGCGACTCGCTGAATCGGGCGGTAAGGACCTAACGTTATTGTTCGTAGCACACCGTCGCGAGATCCTCGAACAATCCATGAGGGCGTACCGAGAGGTGATGTCGTCAGGGTCGTTCGGTGAACTCTACGTCGGCGGTCAACGGCCCGACCGGTGGCGGCACGTATTCGCTAGCGTCCAGTCGCTCTCGGCGTACGGAGTGGAAAAGTTAACGCCGGAGCACTTTGACGTCGTTGTCGTCGATGAATTTCACCACGCGGAGGCGAACACCTACCGACGTCTGCTCGAGAAACTGAAGCCAATGGAGCTGTTGGGTCTCACCGCGACTCCCGAACGCGGCGACGGCATAGACGTACGTAACCTCTTTGGTGGACGTGCAGCCGCGGAACTCCGTCTTTGGGACGCCCTTGAAGCAGACATCCTCGTACCATTTCACTACTTCGGTGTAAGTGACGACGTCGATCTCAGGCGCGTTGAGTGGAGGAGAGGCGCGTACGATGTTGGTCAGTTGGACGGCCTCTACACCGGTAATGACGCACGTGCCGCCAAGGTGTTGGCTCAAGTGCGGGATAAAGTTTCGGCCGTGTCTCACATGCGAGCGATCGGCTTCTGCGTTTCGGTCGCACATGCGAAATATATGGCCCGCGTGTTCTCCGACGCGGGGATCCCATCATTAGCCGTCTCGGGGACGACCAGCGAGAGTGAGCGTGAATCCGCGCTTGCGCGCCTCGATGCAAGAGAGTTGAACTGCCTATTCGCCGCGGATCTATACAACGAGGGACTAGACCTTCCGCGTATAGACACTGTCCTCCTTCTTCGACCGACCCAGAGCGCAACCGTGTTTCTCCAGCAGCTCGGTCGGGGCCTGCGAAGGGCGCCCGGCAAGGCCGTCTTGACCGTGCTCGATTTCATAGGTCAGCAACGTCGCGAGTTTCGGTTCGACGCTCGCTACAGGGCATTGTCCGGAACGAGTCGGTCCGGGCTAATTCACCAGATCGAGAACGGCTTTCCATTTTTGCCTTCAGGATCACAAATCGTTCTTGATCGCGTGGCCCAGCAAACTGTTCTGGACAACGTTCGATCGCAGCTGCGCTTCACTCAACGCGATCTCATCGCCGACGTGCGCTCGCACGACGAGCGTGGGCTATGGCGCTACTTGCGGGCATCTGGGCGCGAGCCGAGCGATGTCTACGGGCGGGCAGGGGTGTCGTGGACCTCGACCCTTCGTGCCGCCGGCTTCGGGTCGGAGGGTTCCGGGCCCAATGAGGGTGCGCTGCTCCGGCGCGTGCGCGTTTTTCTCAACGTTGACGATGTCGAGCGCGCAGAGGAGTATGCAAGGTTGAGCGATCCGTATGGTCCCAAGTATGATGAACTTTCGACCCGCGGACAAATCTTCGCGCGCATGTTGCTATTTTTGTTATGGCCGTCGGCGGCGGGATTCAACAGTTACGAGCGTGGACTGCATCTGCTCCGCCAACATCCCGCAGTTTGCGCGGAGATCCGGGAGTTGTGTGCGATCGCGGTCGATCAGATCGCTCACGTCCCGCAGGAGCTCGGCGACGACCTCAAGGAGGTTCCGCTCGCAACGCATGCCAAATACCGCCGCGAGGAGATCCTTGCAGGGCTGGGGTTTGGAACGCTTACTCGGAGGCCCGGCCACCACGTCTCTGGGGTCGCCTGGTGTGAGGCCACGCAAACGGACGCATTGTTGATCAATCTGAACAAATCTGAAGATCACTTCTCCCCGAACACCATGTACCACGACTATGCTTTGAACCGTGAACTATTTCATTGGGAGTCGCAAAACGCGACTTCGCTCGAGAGTCCTACGGGCCGGCGGTATGTGACTCACCTTACGCGTGGTAGCAACGTAGTGCTCTTCGTGCGCGAAGCGCCGTCGGATGACTTGGGTGCCGGAGCGCCATTCATATGCCTTGGCCAGGCTGACTATGTTGAACACTCAGGTGAGCGTCCGATTGCGATCACATGGCGGCTCCGACGCCCTATGCCGGCCGACACCTACGTCGCGGCATCCGCTGTTGCACGGTGATCCCGGCCCGAAGGCGAGGGCGGTGACCGGGCGTGGTTCGGCTAGACGTCCTGTTGAGAGGCAGGCGTCCATGATGCCGGTTCGTCGAGGCGTTCGAGTCGGCCTCGTTGGATCGGGGCGTGCGACCGTGCAGTGGCAGCTGGGTGCTTCGCAGCGTTCGACCGGAGCTTGCGATCAGTCACTTGTCGCAGGTCGATCCCGAGTACATCGGCCAGCCGAATTAGGTAGAGGAGGACGTCCGCCAGCTCTTCACCCGCGTGTGTCCGCAAAGGTTCTTGTTGCACTAGGTCGGCGGCGTCGTCTGCGGGTACCCACTGGAACAGCTCGGTCAGCTCGCCCACTTCACCGGGCACGCGACGTCCGCTGCTCGCTGGCCACGGCATAGTTGGACCCCGGCAGGAACCCGTCGCCTTGAGTCGCGGCGCCACCTGTTCAGACGACAACCGCGATGCCCGGGAGGACACTCATGACCTTGCTACAGCCCGTCCGCTTCGCAGCGGTCGGCCTCGACCATGCTCATATCTTCGGTCAGATCTCTGCCCTGTTGGACGCCGGCGCTGAGCTCGTCGGCCTGGCTACCGACGATCCGGACGCGCCCGTCGCCCGTCAGGTCCGCGAGCGATACCCAGACGTCCCGGAGTTCGACGACCCGGCGACGCTGATCGCCGACGACGGCATCGACCTCATCACGACCGCCGCGATCCCTGATCGTCGCGGGCCGATCGCCGTCGCGGCCATGCGTGCCGGCAAGGATGTGATGACGGACAAGCCCGGCTGCGTGAGCGTGGCCGAGCTCGACGAGATCCGGCAGACCGTCGCGGCAACGGGTCGGATCTGGTCCGTCACGTTCTCGGAGCGGTTCGGCGTGAAGTGCGTGACGAAGGCTGGCGAGCTGGTCCGGGACGGTCGGATCGGCACGGTCGTCCAGACGCTCGGGCTCGGCCCGCACCGGATCGGCGACCGCGCCCACCTCGCCGGTGGCGCCGGCCGGCCGGAGTGGTTCTACGACAAGGCCCGCTACGGCGGCATCCTCACCGACATCGCGTCCCACCAGATCGACCAGTTCCTCTGGTTCACCGGGGCGACCGAAGGCGAGGTGGTGGCCAGCACCGTCGGCAACTTCGCCAACCCGGACACCCCCGGCCTCCAGGACTTCGGTGAGATCCTGCTCCGCAGCGACAGCGCCCAGGGCTACATCCGTGTCGACTGGTACACCCCGCAAGGCCTGCCGACCTGGGGTGACGGGCGGCTGATGATCCTCGGCACCGAGGGGTACATCGAACTGCGTAAGTACGTCGACATCGCCGGGCGCGACGGCGGAGACCACCTGGTCGTCGTCGATGGCGACGACACCGAGTACGTCGACTGCTCCGACGTCGAACTCACCTACTACGCCGACTTCGTGAACGACGTCCGCAACCGGACCGAGACCGCTGTCCCGCAGGCGCACACCTTCGAGGTGATGCGACTGGCCCTCGTTGCACAACAGAACGCCACGCTGCGAGGAGCTGCCCAATGACCCCGCCAATTGACGCACCCCTGAAGGTCGCCGTCGTCGGCTGCGGCAACATCGGCCCCAACCACGCCCGGGCCTACGCCGCGACCGGCAAGACCGAGCTCGTCGGGGTCGCCGACATCGTCGTCGACAAGGCGGTCGCGTTCGCTGAGGAGTTCGGTTCGACGCCCTACGACAGCGTCGGGGCGCTGCTCGCCGGTCAGAGCCCGGACGTCGTGTCGGTGGCCACCCCGCCGGGCTCGCACGCCGAGATCGCGCTCGCGGTGCTCACCGCCGGCCATTCGGTGCTGCTGGAGAAGCCGCCGGTGCTCAGCCTCGCCGAAATTGATGCGATCGCCGAGGCCGAACGCGACAGCGCCGGCTCGGTGTCCGTGGTCTTCCAGCACCGGCACGGTTCGGGTGGCCGCCGTGCGCACCGGCTGCTCGACTCGGGTGAACTTGGCGTGCCCCAGGTCGCCGTGTGCGAGACGCTGTGGTTCCGGCCGACGAGCTACTTCGACCCCGAGTGGCGTGGGACGTGGGTCGGTGAGGGCGGCGGCCCGACGCTCGGGCACGGAATCCATCAGATCGATCTCCTGCTGCACCTTCTCGGTCCTTGGCGGACGCTGACCGCGACCGCCGTTCGGCTCGACCGTCCGGTCGAGTTCGAGGACGTCTCCATGGCGTCGGTGATCTTCGAGAACCGCGCCGTGGCCACGGTGATCAACAGCCTGGTCTCGCCGAACGAGCTGAGCCGGGTCCGGATCGACACCACCGGCGGCACCCTCGAGGTCAACCACCTGTACGGCTACTCCGACGCCGACTGGACGTTTCACCCCGCGCCGGACCAGGCGAAGGCATCGAAGCTCGGTCTGGATCCGGATGCCCGTAAGGCCGGTGGGTCCGCGTCTGTAGACCCTGTCGCCGCGACCGACCCGTGGACCGCGTCCGCGGGGGAGGACGTGCCAAGTAATCACGTCGCCCAGATCAGCCGGCTCGTCGACGACCTGCTCGCCGGACGCGAACACGAGACGACGCTGGCCAGCACCCGTCCAACGATGGAGTTCGTGACCGCGCTGTATGCCTCGGCGATCACCGGAGCTCCGGTTAACCGGGCCGACCTCGTCCCCGGGCATCCCTTCTACACCGCTCTGAACGGCGGCGTCGATCAAGCGACGGTCGCGCAAAGGTTCTCGATCTAGGTGGCCCAGCTGGTGGCGGGGACCCAAGCTATGGTGCTTAGTTTCGCTTAGCGCGTATCTGAGCGTATGGTCTAGGCATGATGTCGGAACCGTGGCCGACACTCGGTTGGGAAGAGCGTGAGTGGGCGCCGAGGATCCCGCATGAGTTCACCTCGAGTCGCGTCCGACAACGCCACTCCGGGCCATACCTGGCCGCGCTCGTGCCACGGGTCGCGGGCCGCACGATTCACCTTCCGAACGACGTAACGGCCGTTGCTGAGGACGCCGCCGTCGAGATAGCGAGGTTCGATGCCGAACTGGGCGGCGAGGTCGCTCCGTTCGCCTCCGTTCTGCTGCGATCCGAGTCGGCATCGTCGTCCAGGATCGAGCACCTGTCGTCGGGTGCGAAGTCGATTGCACTCGCTGAGCTCGGTAGCACGGACAAACGAAACGCCATGGAGATCGTCGGCAACGTGACCGCGATGATCGCCGCCCTCGATCTCGCTGATCGACTGGACGAGAGCGCTGTCATCGCCATGCACGCGGCTCTGCTCGCCAAGGTGCAACCAGAGATCGTGGGTCGCTGGCGTGACGCGCAGGTGTGGATCGGCGGGGACTCCTTCGGCCCTCACGGCGCCGAGTTCGTGCCACCGCATCAGGATCACATTCCTGACCTGATGTCTGACGTGGTGCAGTTCGCGCGACGCACGGACCTGCCGCTGCTGCCCCAGGCGGCAATCGCCCATGCTCAGTTCGAGACCATCCACCCGTTCCCGGACGGCAACGGACGCACCGGTCGCGCGTTCATCCACGCCATGTTGCGTCGGCATGGACTCACCCGCAATGTCACAGTTCCCGTGTCCGCGGGCCTCCTGACGAACACGGGCAGTTACTTTGACGCGCTCACCGCCTACCGCGATGGTCAGCCCGCGCCGATCGTCGAACGAGTCGCCGTAGCGTCGCTCGCGGCGGTGGCCAACGGGCGTCAGCTGGTCGCGGAGTTGCGGGCGATTCGCCTCCGCTGGGACGGGGCAATCACTGCCAGGCGCGGCGCGGCCGCGTGGCAGCTCGCCGATGTCCTCGTTCGTCAGCCCGTCATCGATGCAGCGACCGCAGCCGGCGAGCTACATGTCACGTCGCAGAATGCCCAGCGCGCCATCGGAGCCCTCGTGACTGCGGGCGTCCTCGACGAGTTCACCGGCTTCGCACGCAATCGCTTGTGGCAGGCCCGCGAGGTGCTGGACGCACTGGACGAGTTCGCTGCACGCGCCGGCCGTCGCGGCGACTGAGTCGAGCCCAGATACCGTCGGATCCACCTGGCGTGCTTCCTCAATATCGAGGTGAACATAGAGCGATCGCACGGAAATAGGCTCACGCTGAGGAAACCGGCACTGCCTGGTGGTCCCGACTGGATTGGCACATCCGCGATCGCCGCACGCTCAGCTTCATCACCAGGCTACCCGTACGTTCGTGCGGCTGTGCCACTTTGGAGGCGCAGATCAAGCCAGCTCGACTCATAGCCGCACGATCATGCGGATTATGCTTCGAAGTCGACCGAATCAGCGCTAGCATCGCCTAAACCGTGCGTTCGTGCGGATCTGGAGGTGCGCAGATGTCAGAGGTCAAGGCAAGCGACCCCAATGACCGTCTGGCTGAGGTAGTGCGTGCGCGCCGTCGGCAGCTGAGCCTTCGGCAGGCCGAGCTCGCTGACCTGGCCGGCGTCTCCGAACGATTCGTCTACGCACTCGAGCATGGAAAGCTGTCAGTGCAGCTCGACAAAACCCTCGCGGTTCTGGAGGCACTTGGCCTGCACCTCGAGCTCCATCGCGGCTCCGCTCGCCGCATTGAAGCCGACGCAGATCTGCGTACTCGGTGATGACATGACCGAGCCCGAGATCTCCGACGACCTCGCGCACCTGCGCACCGTGGAGAGCGCCGACGTCTTCAAGTCGGGTGCACACGCGGCGACCCTGACCCGTACCGACGTCGGCGTGCAGTTCCGATACGTCCCAGACTGGATCTCCGCCGGCAATCCACCGGTGGCAACCACCCTTCCGGTGACGAGTAAGCCGATCCTGCGGCCGGGAGGGGCGCTACCTGCGTATTTCACTGGGCTGCTTCCCGAGGGGCGTCGACTCGGCGCGTTGCGTCGTGCGGTCAAGACCTCTGCCGACGACGAGCTCACTCTTCTACTCGCCGTCGGCGCGGACGCCATCGGGGATGTGCAGGTGACACCGGCTGGGGTGGTGCCCGCCGAGGTCCCGCCGCAGGTCACGCTCCAGCAGGTTGGAGACATCAGGTTTGCCGACCTGTTGGTCGAACTCGGCATTCGGGCGCAACGCTCGGCGCTGCCCGGCGTGCAGGACAAGACGAGCGCCGCCATGATCGATCTCCCGATTGCCCGCTCGGGTGAGCGCTACATCCTCAAGCTGAACCCCGCTGAGTACCCGCATCTCGTGGAAAACGAGGCGTTCTTCCTCAAAGCGGCACGCACGTCCGGGCTCTCCGTATCGTCGAGCGAACTCGTCTATGACGTCGACAATCGTCCGGGCCTGCTGGTCCGGCGTTTCGATCGCACGACGGTCGACCGCACACTGCACCTCCTGGCGGTCGAGGACGGCTGTCAGGTGCAGAACCGTCCACCCGCAGACAAGTACTTGCTCGGTGCTGATCTCACCTTCGCCGCGCTCGCCGCCGTTTGCGATGCCGCTGCGTTGGCAGGACGCGACCTGATTCGCCAGTTGGCATTCGCCTATCTGATCGGCAACGGCGACGCCCATGCGAAGAATTTCTCCGTCCTGCAAGGCGAAGACGGCGAGTGGCGTGTCTCCCCGGCCTACGACGTTCCCAGCTCATACCTGCACGGCGACACGACGATGGCGCTGTCGATCGGCGGCCGCTCAGGTAGCGATTTCGATGCAGCGGATTTCGTCAGCCTCGGTGGCCGGCTCGGCGTTCCCGATCGTGCCGTACAGCGAGTGCTCTCAGGCCTCCGGGACCGCGTCGATTCGTGGCTGGCTGCGCTGGACGAACTGCCGTTCGACGCCGGCCGGATCGAGAAGCTCCGCCGCGTCGTCGAACATCGACGCCGCCGACTGGCACCGCCCGGCGGTTGATACCGACGAGCGTCAGTGCCAACGCCCTCCGATCGGCCCGCCTGCTCGAGCGCTACTGCTGGTCACGAGTCGGAAGCCGCGGTGTAGGCGGCGTCGAGGCGTTCGAACGCGCCCGGACCGTCGTGTGGTTTCCGTGCCGCGCCGAGGTGGCGGGAGCGGAGCTCGTCCATCAGCTCGTCGATGAAAGCCGGACCCTCGTCGCGCATGAGTTGCTGCCGGCGCTGGAGCTCGACGCTGCCCGCGCGCCAGTCGAGGCCCCAGTTGCCCAGCGCGTAGAGGATCGGGAGGGTCTGGATGCCGGCTTCGGTGAGGCTATAGCGAGCGCGCTGCCCCCGCGCCGCGGTACCGCGGGTCAGGATGCCGGCGTCGACGAGCCGTACGAGCCGGTCGGCAAGGATGTTCGACGCGATGCCTTCGATCGAGCCGGTGAGCAGCGCCCGGAAGTAGCGGCGGTCACCGAAGATGACGTCGCGGAGCACGAGCACCGACCAGCGGTCTCCGAGTACCTCGACAGCTGCGTTGATCGGGCACCCGGACCGTGGCTCCACGACTCCTCCTTGACAGCTATTTGCGTCCCAATATAGTAGTTGCAAATCGCAATCACTATTTTGGAGGAGGTCACGATGGGTCGCTTCGTCTACTCGATGAACGTGTCCCTCGACCTGCGGATCGAGCAGGTTCCCGGGGACAACGGTGCCGGCGAGTGGCTGCGCATCGACGAAGAGTTCCACCGCGAGGCGAATGCCCAAACGCAGGCAGTCGCGCTGATGATCCAGGGCCGGGTCCTCTACGAGGTCATGGAGGAGTACTGGCCACGGGCGCGCACGGACGCCTCACTGCCGGACTACATGCGTGAATACGGCGAGATCTGGACCGCGAAACCCAAGGTGCTCGTCTCCCGCACCCGCAGCAGCGCCGATCACAACACCCGGATCGTCGGTGGAGACGATGCGATCGAGCAGCTCGCCGCCTCCGTGCCCAGACCGACGGCACCATCAGTGTGGGTGGCGCGACCCTCGCTACGCAGCTGCTCCGGGCGGCGCTGCTCGACGAGCTGGTGCTCTTCACCCATCCCGCGATCCTCGGCTTCGGTAGGCCGCTGTTCGACGACTACGACCTGCCGATCGACCTCGATCTGCTCGAACAGCGATCGTTCAAATCAGGCGTCACGCTGCACCGCTATGCCATCGGCGATGTCAGCGAGGCGAGCTGATGCTGACCGAGGTCGCCGACGGCGTGTGGGTTCACGAGAGCGAGTTCGTGCAAAGCAACGCCGTCGTCGTCCAGGGCACCGATGGCGTGCTGCTCATCGATGCCGGGGTGCACGGCGACGAGCTGGTCTGCCTCGCAAACGACATTCGGGAGCTGGGGCAAAGGGTCGTCGTGGGCTTCTCGACGCATCCGCATTGGGATCACCTGCTGTGGCATCCCGAGCTCGGCGACGCGCCCCGCTACGGCACTCCCCGGTGTGCGTCGACGGCCACGGAGCGGCTGTCGGGCGGAGTGGCGGCGGCCGCCAAGGCTGTCGGCATCGCCGAGCAGGTGCCGCTGGATCTGCTCGGCGCCATCACCGGCCTGCCGGCCGAGACGTCGCTGATCCCCTGGGATGGCCCAACGGTGCGGATCATCGAGCATCAAGCACATGCTCCGGGCCACGCGGCGTTGCTGGTCGAGGACCGCGCCGTTCTGGTTGCCGGCGACATGCTGTCCGACGTCCTGATTCCGATGCTCGACCTGAACGGCACCGTGGACCCGGTCGGGGACTACCTCGCCGCGTTGCGACTGTTCGACGACGTGGCGGGCGACGTCGATCTCGTCATTCCCGGTCACGGGTCCGTCGGCGGAGCCGGTCAGGCGGGCGCTCGGATCGATCAGGATCGGGCGTACATGCTTGCCTTGCGTGACGTCCAGATTCCCAGCGACCCGCGGATCGGCTCCTCGGCCAAGGACGGCTGGGACTGGGTGAGCGGCGTGCACGAGCGGCAACTCCTGCAGCTCGCCGCGAAGTAAGCCGGTGGTGTCGACGCCGGAGGACAACGGGTGGGTGTCGGTTCCGCCGAACACGGCGGCCGAGCTGGACCTGATGGAGTTCGCTCTCAGCTGCAATGCCTATGCGGTTCGCGATCCCTTCGGCAAAGTCGCTGAGATCGCCGAGAAGGTCCAAGCCCGCTTCCACGAGTGGGCGGTGTTCGACGCCGGCTTGGACGACCTTCGAGCAAGATCCCGCCAGGCTGTGCTCGGCTGAGGACGAGGTCACCGGCGTCGCGCCGGCCGGCGCACCGCGTGACCGATTCGCCGGTGGTCTATCGGTGGGCTGACAATCGACGAGCGATGTCGACGGCCAGCCCGATCTGGTGGTCGAGTGCTGGCGCACTGTCCCACCACGACACGGACAGCACCTCGAGACCTTCGCCAGTGATTTTCATCGACCACAGCTCAGCGGGACGCACGACGCCGTCGCTGCTCGAGGCCGACGGCCAGCTCTCGATGCGCCGGCGCAGGTCGACGTCGAGGATGCCAGCGGGATCGGTGTAGACGAACCGTCCGTCGACATCGTCCTCGGGTCTGCGACGCGGTGCTCGGCCGGTGAGCCGCGCAAGCCCCTGCATCAGTTTGCCGAAGTCGGAGTGGGGACCGGGCCGGCGCACCTCGATTACCGGGGCGGCTGTGCCTGTTGATGAACGTCTGACCCGCAGCGACGGACACACCCAGCGGACGTGCGAGGCCGGGTCGCGCTCGCTATCCGTCGGAGTGCCGTCGTCGAGGTCGCAGTACCAAGCGAGATCGGACGCCCGCGGTTCCAGTCGGCACGCGTGGTCATGTGCACTCGTCACTACAAGGTCACGTGCGGCTGCAACGACCTTGACGAAGTCGAAACCAGAAGCGAGCACGGCAGGCATGCTAATCCGTCCTGCGCACCGCCCACCGACACCTTGGCGAGACCCTACTAAGCAGTTGGAGTGAGGACCGACATCCCCATGGCTCGTGCAGTCGAGGCGAGTCCGGCGTCATAGGTCACCAGCGAATCGGCGCCGACCGCGACAGCCGACGCGAGGTGGATGGCATCGAGAGATCGGAGATCGTCAGTCCCGACGCGGCGTGCCCGAATGAGGATCGCGTCGTCGAGCGGGAACTCGGCGATACCCGCGACGGCGTGCTGCGCAGCCGTAGCGACGTCGAGACCACCGATTCGACGAAGCGCTCGCCATACCTCCACCCATGCGAGCGAGGATGCGGTCAGCAGATCGCCGACGGAGTCCGCGTCGCGTATCAGCGTGTTGACGGCTGCGGATTGGGGCTCGACGACGACCCGTTTCAGCAGCGCGCTCGTGTCGAGGTAGAGAGTCGTCACCGATCGCTGTCGCGATCGAGCAGGTCGAGTGTGGTCGTCCCTGAGCTCAGGTGGATCCAGGGTTCGACGTCAAGCATTGGTGTCGGCGCCTTGACGAGGCCTTGCGCTAACGCTCGCTCGCGACTGCTCGGAGCCTCGTCGAGACCGAGGTAGCGGTCGACGGCTTCGCGCAGAAGCTCCTGTTGGGACCGGCCGCTCTTCGCTGCCGCCGCACGTAGGGCGGCCGCAGCGCGCTCGTCCAACCGCAGGTTTGTCGACATACATCGATGGTACGGATGGCTGAGCCACAGTGGTACCAACATTGGGTTGCCTACCTCGCGTCGGCAGGCGATCAACCTTCGCGCAAGTCGGGTCCCATCGTGGCGTCGTGGGCCCAGCAAGATCCTGACCGGGTCGTCCGTAGGCTTCGCGAATGACTCCGACGTCGTCAGCCGCCCGCGTTTCGCAGCCACCCCGGGCTGGCCGAAAGGCCGTCAAATCCACGGGAAAGGCGGCCCGGTTCGGATCGCGTGCACTGATACTGGGTGCACTCGGCGTTGTCTTCGGCGACATCGGCACCAGCCCGTTGTACGCCCTGCAAACCGTCTTCTCCATCGACAACGGTGCCGTCCGTCCCACCTCTGGCGACGTGTACGGAGTCATCTCCCTGGTGTTCTGGTCGGTGACGCTCATCGTCTCGATCAAGTACGTCCTCGTGGTGATGCGCGCCGACAACGACGGCGAAGGTGGCGTGATGGCGCTGGCTGCGCTGGCCCGTCGACTTCTCGGGCACGCCCCCGGCCGCACAAGGGCGGTCCTGTTGCTTGGTGTTCTGGGAGCATCGCTGTTCTACGGCGACTCGGTCATCACCCCGGCGATCTCGGTGCTGTCGGCAGTCGAGGGCGTGAAGGTGACGCACCCGGGACTGGCGACGCTCGTCGTCCCGATCGCAGCGACGATCCTGGTCGGGCTGTTCGCGGCCCAACGCTGGGGAACGCACCGTGTCGGAGTGCTGTTCGGTCCGATCATGGCCGCCTGGTTCGGCGTGCTCGCCATCGTCGGCGTACACGAGGTCGTCCTACACCCGAGGATCCTTCTGGGTCTCTCACCGACCTACGCGGTCGGCTTCGTCGCGTCGCACCCGTTCACCGCATTCGTCGCTCTGGGCGCGATCGTGTTGGCCATCACCGGCGCCGAGGCCCTCTACGCCGACATGGGCCACTTCGGCCGACCACCGATCCGCACCGCTTGGTTCTTCATCGCGTTCCCCGCGTTGACGTTGAACTACCTGGGCCAAGGCGCGCTGATCCTCCACGAACCGAGTGCGGTGACGAGTCCGTTCTTCCTGTTGATCCCCGAATGGGGACGGCTGCCGATGGTGATCCTCGCGACCGCCGCAACCGTCATCGCCTCGCAGGCGGTGATCTCCGGCGCGTTCTCGATGTCCCACCAGGCGATGCGGCTGGGATTCCTGCCACCCATGACAGTCCGGCAGACGTCTGACCGCGAGGCCGGGCAGGTGTACCTGCCGGCGGTCAACGTCGGCATGTTCGTCGCCGTGCTCGTCCTGATCATCACGTTCGGCTCGTCCCAGCGGCTCGCCACGGCTTACGGGGTATCTGTTACCGGCGCGCTCCTGATCGACACGATTCTTCTGCTCAACGTGGCGAGAGCGCTCTGGGCGTGGTCCACCTGGAAGATGGTCGTGGCGGCAATCGCCTTCGGCGGAATGGAGCTGGCATTTCTGGCGGCGAACCTGACGAAGGTCGCGCACGGTGGTTGGCTGCCCCTGCTGATCGCCGGAGTGATGTTCACGCTCATGACCACCTGGCAGCGCGGCGGCCAGATCGTCGTCGAGAACCGGACCGCGAAAGAGGGGTCGCTCGACGATTTCATCGAAGAGCTGCACAATCATCCGATCCCACGAGTTCCCGGCACTGCGGTCTTCCCACACCCCACCAAGGCGACGACACCGCTCGCGCTGCGTGCCAACGTCGAGCACAACCACGTGCTGCACGAACACGTGGTCATCGTGTCAGCGCACGCACAGAACATTCCGCATGTCGCCGCTGAGGATCAGCTCACCGTCGACGACCTCGGCTACGCCGACGACGGGATCGTGCATCTGAGCATCCGCTACGGCTTCGCGGAGAGCCCGAACATCCCCGACGCCCTCCGCGCGGCCCGATCGAGTGAGCACGCGGAGCTCGATGTCGATCCCGATACAGCCTCCTACTTCGTGTCCAGGGCGACGCTGCGTCACATGAACGCTTCCGGCATGCGGCGGTGGCGCAAGCGCCTGTTCATCGCCCTCGCGCACAACGCCACGAACCCGGTCGACTACTTCGGTCTACCGACTTCTCGAACCGTCGTGACGGGCTCCCAGGTCGACCTCTGACCGGCGTCTGATCCCTGCTTGGGGTCGGCGACGAGAACGGTGACCATACGTTGACAAATCGCGATGCGACGTGGCGGTGGCAGACAGGTGATCGTGCTGTGCGTGCTCGGGTTGCCGGTGATCCCGCTGTTCGACGCCTCGACCTCGCTCGGGTTGGTGTGCCTCGGCTCGTTCCTCATGCAGGTGTTCGTCCAGGGCGCCTGGGCGGTGGTCCCGGCTCACCTGTCCGAGCTGTCTCCGCCGGAGATCCGCGGCTTCTACCCCGGCGTGACGTATCAGCTCGGCAACTGCCTCGCCGCGTTTCAACCTGCCCATCCAGGAACGGTTGGCCGGTAGCCACAGCTATACGTTCGCCATCTCGGTGACGCTGGTGCCGGTGATGGTGTTGCTGGCGATCTTCGCCGCGCTGGGCAAGGAGGCGCGTGGGCAGCGGCTCGGCACTCGTCGGCGCAACCACATGAGCCGGTCGGCGTCTGACTCCGCCACAGCTCAGCGGCAGCCAGCTGGCCCCCAGTTGGGTCGGTAGTCGAACTTCGGGGACGTCGACAGCTGGCGCCGGTGCGTCGTGTCGTACCGCATCGTCCAGATGTTCGCGTCCTCGGCATCGATGCTTGGCCGCTCGGTGAAGGCGATCGATCGGCCATCAGGTGACCAGGTCGGGTTCCCGTTGCGTGTCGTCCCGCCCGCGTTGTGGGTCAGGAACCTGATCTTCGCCGTGCACGCAACCAACGTCTTGCAGGTGGCCGGCACCGTCGCCAGATCGAGGGAATCGTCCCCGGTGACGTGGGTATCGAACACGACCAGATTCTTCGTCGGCCCCGACTTCGCCGTCGACAGATCGAAGATCTGGGGATTGAACGCCGTACCGAACGGCGTCAATTGGTGGACGTGCGTTCCGTCGAGATCCATACGGAACAGGGCACCCGCAGCGTCGGCCACGCGGTTCCGGACGAACACGACGTAGTGACGATTCGCTGACAGGTGGGCATATCCGTCCTCGTACACCCCGTCGATGCCGGACTCCGACAGCCGGCGCACGTGGCTGCCATCCGGCGTGGCCGTGTACAACACGGCCGATGCTGCTGAGCCGTTCGGACCGTCGAACGGTCCCGACAACCGGGTGAAGGCGATTCGGCCGCTGCTCAGCCAGGTCGGGGATCCATCGAGAACGCAGGTGTCACTGCAGCCCAGGTTCACGACGTGGTCGTTCGTTCCATCGGCGTCGACGATGTGCAGCACCGCCGTGTCGGGTGTGTCGCGCTCGTACAGGATCCGGTTGCCGTTCGGTGAGAATGAGGCGTCGATGTCGTTGACCCCCGGTGCGTCCGGAGTGATCACGCGGAGGTCGTGCCCGTTGGGGAGTGCCGAAACGAGATGGCCGACAGCGAAGGTGTTGTCGGGTGCCTGGGTCCAGACAACCCGTCCCGTCTCCGCCCGCTTGTGATGTGTCGGCGCGGGGGGCTGACGAACGACGACCCGGGCGGATGCTGCGGCCGGACCAACGGCCGCACCGGCCGGCGTGATGGCGATGGCGAGGGCGGCGAGCGCGGTCGAGACGATGAAGGCCGAGCGGCGAAGGGACATGGTGCCTCCTGGGGATCACGTTTCGACCAACACCGTAGGGAGAACGGACCGCTCGGACATCAGGGCAGACCCTGCCTATCGACGTCGCCACCTCCGATTCGTTGATGAACCGTCCGGCGCTTCGGAGCAGCTGTCAGTCGATGTTGTCCAGATAGGTGAGCACGGCCAGGACTCGGCGGTGATCGTCAGGCGACTCCGGGAGGCCGAGACGCTGCAGGATCTGGCTGATGTGCGCTTCCAGCGTCTTGGGCTTCATGCCGAGACGTTGCCCGATCGCTGCGTTCGATCGACCCTGGGCCATCTGGGCCAGCACTTCCCGCTCACGCATCGTCAGGGCATCGAGCGGCCGGGCTTCTGGTCGTCCGGCTGCCGGGCGCGTTGTGAGAACGCGATTTTTCATGCTCGACCTCGCCTCCGCGACGCGCACACGGATCGCGCGCCCAGCCGTCGCTCCACGATCGGCATCAGGATGCGCGATGCACGGACCGCTCGCAAGAGCGTTGCGGCCGCTTGACTGGCGAGGGACATTGGAAGGAGCTCCGCGAGGCCCCGGATCCTCGGCCTCAGGTTGTTTCGCCTCCGAGGAGGTCGACGTGCAGCTCGACACGCACCGCGTCCACGCAGATCACGGCCTGTTGGCCGACGGCGGCAAGGACATGGTCCACGCCGTCGTCCACACGGCACCCGTTCCCACCCAGCCGCCGCCCGGTCTCGCCTCGGTCGTCCGCGGGGTCTACGACCCGCACGGCCAGCTCGTCGACTGGGAACTCGCCGACTCCCGGCTCCCGTTCGTGGCCGACCCCAAGCAGTTCGAGGAGTTCCATGCTTGGCGCTCGAAGTTCGCGGACGAGCGTGCCCTCGGTGAACGCGCGCTCGTGACCAGCTTCGTGCGCTGGGCTCGGCGGTACGTCCCGACCTCGGGGGTGGACTCGCTGTCGTCCGGTTCCGCAACTCTCGGGCCGCCGGCCGCGATCCACCTCAAGTGGCAGCTCGATCAGGCCCGCAAGGCGTGCAGTGCCCATCGGGGCGAGGCGGTCGGATTGTTCGTCCCCGGTGCGCGGTCAGCGTGCATCCGCGGCTTCGTGCCCGAGGACCCGCCCGTCGTCGTGCTCGGCGGTGTTCAGGACGAACTCACCTGCGGGCCGGCCGGATTCGAGTTGCGCCATCACGAGCACGGCGACTCGACCTCTTGGCCGCTGATGGGTTGGCACGGCGACCTCGACGGCGTGCAGGTCACCACGACCAAGGGGTCGCAACCTGTCAACGCCGCTGCCGCAGAGTTCCTCCGCGCGGCTGGATCGAACTATCCGGAGATCGAGGTGCGGACATTCCCGCCGCAGCGGCTGTTCGCCCCGCTGATGATGGCCCTGACCGACGCCGCCACGATGGCGATCACCTGCCACACCGGGCTGACCTTCTACTCCGGTTGGCGTACCGGCAGCCGTCACTGAGGCCGAGGACTCTCGACGACGTCCCGGGGATCAGCAGGATGTTGTCGGCCTCGTGCGGTGGCAGCATCACGCGACGCTCCGAAGGAAGCCGGCGTCGCGCTCGAACTTCCTCGTACCCGCCGGACGGGCATCGACCCCGCCGTCTCGACCACTGCACGCGCCGCGATCCGCTCCGCTGATTATTGACGCGGGACGAAACGCAGGTCCGGCTTCGGTGCCGGCAAAACGCCGGCCGACGCCGGGTGGTGAGCGTTGGCCCAGGCCTGTCCAAGCGCCATGAACGCTGCCGTGGCGGTGGCGTCGGCAGTGGTGGCGGCAGGAGTGCCGAGACCGAACTGGCTGCTCGTCGGTCCGTAGGTGTCGATGAAGTCGCGGAATCCGTGCTCGTACTTGCCGTTGAGCGACGTGAGCATGTCGTCGGTTCCGCCCATCGCGACCCGATAGCGGATCCACCGGTGCAGGTCGAAGTCGAACGAGTCGAACAGATGGGCCGCCTCGGCGCCGCGGTCCGCGAGCGCCTTGATCGTCGCCGGCGTCATCCGCAGGTTCATGCCGCCCTCACCGGGTTTCTGGCCAACGGTCGCGATCCGATCCCGGTAGCCCGGCATCGTGATCTGCGTGTTGTCGACCCAGTTCTGCATAGTCGTCAGAATGGAATGCATGAATGTGCCCATGCCGTTGATGGGGAAAGCCGCCGGGTCGCCGCTGTGGCCCTGGTCGGGTGGCTTCCAGACCGATTCCCCGATGTCGGGATCGATCGGGCCGAGATTGATCCCGAAGGTGGGGCGACCAGGAAACGCCGAGTCGAAGAAGTGCATCGGGAAGTTGCTGGAGATCCCGCCGTCGGAGAACCACACCGGAATGAGCGTCCGCTTGCCGAATGCCCGCGCCCAGTCGACGCTGAAGAACGGGACGGCGCTGATCAGACCCGGGAAGCTCAAAGAAAGACGTGCCGCCACGACGACCGGCATGTCCCACGCGGCCGGCAGCGCGCAAACCCGATCGCCGTGATCGGGGCACCGCATGGCTATCTGGGTTGAACGCCCGTCATCGGCCGTGTCGGTGACGTCGGCTGCGGGAGTGCTGGTGGCCACCATGTGGTCGACGACAGCGTCCGGGAAGTATTCGCGCAGGTGAGTAGGGCAGAAGTAGAACCCGTCACCCGCGAAGGGGAACCGGTACGGCCGCTGGAACGTCAGGTTGGTCGTCATCACCACGAGGTCGACCTTGCGTGCGGAGGTGGCCTCGTCGTGCAGCCGGGCGACGTCGACCGGATCACCGGACGGATCGATCGCCGTCTCGAGCGCGACGGCCGCACTGCCCCACAGATCCCCGAACGTCAACGGGCCACGTCCGCTGATACCGGCGAGGCTGTCGAACGTCTGCGTCATCCAGTCGGTCAGCGGGAGCGCGCCGAGGGACGGGTCATGCTGATGTCCGTTGCACAGCCCGTACCCATTGCCGGCCATGCCGCGCAGCGTCCGCTTGGCGACGACCACGGTCGCCGCGATCAACGCCAGCACCGTGGCGGCGGGAATCCAGATCAGCGCGGCGATCACCCAGCCGAGCCAGCGGACCCCGCCTCCACCCGACGTCAGGATCACGATCGTGAACGGGACAAGGAGAAGTGCGGCCAGGACAGCGGCGAACACAGCCGGCGCCTCGGTGGCGATCGAGGTCAACGTCACCCGCAGCTTGTGCCGCCAACTCTGCTCGACCGCGAGCCACGCTGAAAGGATCGAGAAGGCGCGTTTGGTGCTCCGCCCGGGCTGGAAGAGGCCCTCGAGGCCCGTGCCGAGCTCGTCCGGCAGGGCAGCCAGACGGACGAATCCGCCGGTATCCCGACCGTATTCGGCCGCAGCCGCGGCGGCCGCCGCGATCGCTCCCGCCGACGCGCCGCCCACCGACCGGAACCGGTGGCTCAGCGCGAGCGTGCACGCCGCCTTCGGATACACGATGCCGCTGCTGATCCCGCCCTTCATGATCAGGTCGCATTCGCCGACGGGATTGCTCGGGTAGGACGCCGCATCACTCAAGTCCAGGTCGACCATCGTCGTCTCCTCGGGGATCTATGAGATGAAGCCGTACGCGGCGTCGCAGAGGTAGCCGCGGCCGTCCCCCGCCCGCATCTTCCGCTTGAGGAGGCGGCATTGGCCAGCCTGATACCGAAGTCGGCCGTGTTGGTCGAACGCTGTGCTGGCCAGCGTGAACCTGCGAACCCCGGGGGAGCGCCAACTCGAGGCACGAAATGCATCGGTCTACACCGAATACGTGGTGTTTACGTCGGATATTCAACCCGGCCATCGGTCGTCCGGAGCACAACGGCTGAGTCATACCACCACGGTCATCAGCGGCGAACTCTTCGACAATCCGATAGACACGAGTTTTGTGACACCCATATGTTGTTACGGTCCGGCCCCCTCCGATCACCCGTATTCAGGTGGACCATGAGTTTCCTCGCGTTCCTCAGCTTTGCCCTGTCCGCGGTGTTCGTCGTCTCCGGATGGCAGAAATTTCGTGGGCCGGTGTCGGCACGGGCGGCCGCCATTGATCTCGGAATTCCACCGGAGCTCGTGAAAAGCGGCTTCTATCCGCTTTGCGTCGGTGAGGTGGCGCTCGCGGCCGGTCTGTTGATCAAACCGTTGCACGCGGCAGCGGTATGGCTCAGTCTGGGACTGCTGATCGCCTTCACCGCACTCGTGACCGTGAACCTCATCCGCGCAACAGGCCCGCGTGCGCCTGCTTCGGTGCCAGCAGCCAACGACCGATCGGCGTCGGCACCGTCGCCCGAAACGGAATTCTGACGGTCGTCGCCGCCGTCCTGGTGATTGCGCCTGCCGCCCTCGACGAACCGATCCGGCCAAGCCTGGAGAGTCATTCGACCCTCCCGTGGGTCATCGCCGGCATCGCGCTCGCCGTGGCGGCAGCCAGCCTGTCCCTCGCGGTCGCCGTGCTCCGTCGCCATGGTGCCCTGGTTCTCCGCATCGAGAACCTCGAGCGCCGCAGGTCATCGTTCGACGACAGTGCCGAAACGTGGTATCCGGATCAGTGCGAACGCACCATCGGCAACCAGGACAGACGAATCAGCTGCCGAGGTCGTGGAACGGGGCGACGGCGCCGGGCCGCCCGGTTGGCCGTCGGGCAGGCTTGTCGACGCCCAGGCCGCCCGGAGATCCGAGCGGAGCTGCTCCTGATGGCGCCCCGAGATGACGTTCGTGCCGAAATACTGAAAGCCGACCCACGCCAGCGTCACGAGGCCGGCCGCCAGGACAAGCAGTCCGGCGGAGGCCGTCAGCCGCCGCGGCCCCGACCGCCGCGGATGGTCGCGACCAGAAGCGAAGGTCGAGTGATCACGACCTCATCGGCCCGATCCGTGCAAGCAGCGGGGCATGAGGACACCATGGCACTCCGCCGGGCAGCGCGACGCACAATTCGCCGGCTCAGCCCCGACAACGGTGGCGACGTCGACGACGAGCTACCGCGTACCGATGTCCACGCCGATCAGCGGTCGTTGAGCTCCGCGAGATCCGCAGAGCTCAGAGTCACGTCGGCAACCGCGAGGTTCTCCTCGAGATGTGCCAGTGACGACGTCCCCGGAATCAGCAGGATGTTGTCGGCCCGGGCGAGCAACCACGCAAGCCCGACCTGTGCCGGCGTGGCGCCGATCCGCGCCGCCACGGCCTTGACCTTCGCATCGTCGGTCACCTTCGGCATCCCCGGGAACGCGGACCCGAGCGGGAAGTACGGGACGAACGCGATCCCGTTGTCGATGCAGTGCTGGAGTACGCCACCGTCGTCCTGGGCGAGCAGGCTGAACGGGTCCTGTACACAGGTGATCTCCGACGACACGGCCTGCACCTCGGCGAGCGGCGCGGTCGAGATACCGATGCCGGCGATCTTTCCCTCGTCGCGCAGCGCGATCATCTCCGCGAGCTGATCCTGCACCGACACGTTCTGCTCGGGCGGTGCGTCATGCCCGGCGTCCGTGCGGCGGATGTTGACCGCGCCGAGCTGTTCGATGCCCAGCGTCTTGAGGTTCGATTCGACCCCAGCCCGCAGTTCGGAGGGTCGCTGGGCGGGATTCCAGTTACCGGCCCCGTCCCGCAGCGCGCCGACCTTCGAGACGATCACGAGATCGTCCGGGTACGGGTACAGCGCCTCGCGGATGAGCTCGTTCGCCACGCGTGGTCCGTAGTACTCGGCGGTGTCGATGTGGTTGACACCCGCCACGACGGCCCGGCGCAGGACCGCAATGGCCTCGGCGCGGTCTCGTGGCGGTCCCATCACGCCTGGTCCCGGGAGCTGCATGGCACCGAATCCCACCCGTGCAACGGTCTTGCCGGCGATCTGGCCTGCGGTCTGGTTCTTCATGGACGTCTCCTCATCTCCAACGTTTCGGTTGTAGTTAGACCATAGCCACGTCCAGCGCACAACCGCAACGTTGGAGATGGAATCGGTTTATCCTGGCCAGATGGCGTGGGACACGGAGGGCACCCGGCGACGGCTCCTCGAGGCAGCGACGGTCGAGTTCGCGGAGCGCGGTCCGGACGGAACCACGATGGCCCAGATCGCCACCCGCGCCGGCATCAACAAGGAACGCCTCTACAAGTACTTCGGCGACAAGCAGACGCTGTTCCAGACCGTCCTGACCGGCGAGTTGGAGAGGCTGGCGGCCTCGGTGGGTCAGCCCGGCGGGTTCGAGGAGATCGGCGAATTCGCCGGGCGGACCTTCGACTACCACTCGAGCCATCCCGAGCTCGTCCGGCTTCTCGCATGGGAAGGGCTGGCCGACGCCCCGACCGCCGATGCGGCGAACCGGACCGCGCACTACCGGGTGAAGACCGCCGCCTACGCCGATGCCCAACGCGACGGCATCCTCGACGACGAGCTCGACGCAGACCACCTGATCTTCCTGATCATCGGCCTGGCCGCCTGGTGGTACAGCGTCCCTCAGCTCGCGCGGATGCTCACCGGAGCGAGCGACGACGATCCGGTCGAAAGGGCTCGCCGCCGCGCGACCGTCGTCCGTGCAGCGCAGCGGCTCGCACTTCCCAAGCAGGGTTGAGGTTCCATACCGGTTGCTTCGCGGCTTGATCCAGCCGGGCCCCTGGCGGGACGACGCGAACGGGTCGTAACGTGTGCACCGCCCTGGACCCGGCGAGAGGACGAGCCTCGTGAGTGCAACCCAGATGTCCGTGCCGCCCGGCTCCGGTGACAAGCTCACCCGCGAGCACTACAACGCCATCGGTGCGGCGATGCTCGGCTGGACGATGGACGCGTTCGACTACTTCATCGTCGTCCTCGTCTACGCCGACATCGCGAAAGACTTCGGCGTCTCCCTGACCAAGATGGCGTTCCTCACCACCGTCACTCTGATCATGCGGCCGGTCGGCGCCTTCCTGTTCGGCTTCTGGGCAGACCGGCACGGTCGCCGGATCCCGCTCCTCGTCGACGTCTGCTTCTACTCGACCGTCGGATTCCTCTGCGCATTCGCGCCGAACTTCTCGGTCCTGCTCGTCCTCCGTCTTCTCTACGGCATCGGCATGGGCGGCGAGTGGGGACTCGGGGCGTCGCTGGCGATGGAGAAGATCCCGGCGAAGAAGCGTGGCATCGTCTCCGGCTTCCTCCAGCAGGGTTATGCGATCGGCTATCTCCTGGCCGCCGCGGTCTATCTGGTGATCCGCAACTTCACCGACTGGGGCTGGCGGGGGTTGTTCGCGTTCTCCATCGTGCCGGCGATCGTCACCCTGATCTTCCGCACCCGGGTGCACGAGTCCGAACTGTGGATGGAGACCAGCGAGAAGGCGAAGCTGACCCGGACGCGCACCCGGGACGTGCTGTTGAAGCCCACCGTGCTGCGCCGGTTCGGCTATCTGATCATCCTGATGACGCTGTTCAACTGGCTCAGCCACGGCAGCCAGGACATCTACCCGACCTACCTCAAGGAGGGCCTGCACTTCGCGCCCAATACCGCGCTCTACATCGCGATGCTCTACAACGTCGGCGCGCTGACCGGCGGGCTGATCATGGGCGCGCTGTCGGAGAAGATCGGCCGACGTGCCGTGATCGTGTTGTGCTGCGCACTCGGGCTGCCGGTGATCCCGCTGTTCGCCGCCTCGCACACCCTCGGGCTGGTGTGCCTAGGGTCATTCCTCATGCAGGTGTTCGTCCAAGGCGCGTGGGCGGTCGTTCCGGCGCACCTCTCGGAGCTGTCCCCGCCGGAGATCCGCGGCTTCTACCCGGGCGTGACCTACCAGCTCGGGAACTGTCTCGCCGCCTTCAACCTGCCCATCCAGGAACGCCTGGCCGGCAGCCACAGCTACACGTTCGCGATCTCCGTCACCCTGGTACCGGTGATGGTGCTGCTCGCGGTATTCGCTGCCCTGGGTAAGGAAGCGCGGGGCGAACGGCTCGGCACATCGTCGATGCAGCCGCGCGAATCGGTCGAAGTCTGACTCCGACTCCGAACCGGCACGCGCGGCCTTCCGCCTGAGACCTGCGGCGCCTAGGGACGTGTCCCGTCGGCGGGCTTGATGTTCTGGTTGATGTGGAACGTGTTGTCCGGGTCGTAGCGGTTCTTGACCTGGGTGAGTCGCTCGTAGTTCCCGCGATAGGACGCCTTCACGCGATCCTGGCCCTCATCCATGAGGAAGTTGACATACGCGCCGCCGGCAGAGGTCGGATGCAGCTCCTCCCAGTAGTCGCGGGCCCATTGCGAGATGACGCCGGCGTTGGCCGGATCGGGGTCGACACCGACGATGACACCGGCCCAACCTCCGTCCCGGTAGGCGAAGGCCGTCGCATCCTCGGGCACGCGGCTCGCGGCGCCGTCGATGGGATACAGATGCATGGTCGAGTGGCCGCTGGGGAGTCGCTCGCCGAACTTGAGGTGCACGTCGATCGCGGCGTCGGAGATCTCGTTGAAGAAGTCGGCCCGCCAGTACCACTGCAGCCCGGCCGGGTAGAGGGCGTCGAATGCGCCCTGCAGCATGCTGAACGGCATCGGCTGCATGCCGACCAGCAACGGCGAACCGAAGGACTTGATCGGCTCGAGCACCTTCTCCGCGCGGTCGTCGGAACCCGTGTAACACCAGACGATGGCACACGACTTGCGCCCCCACAGCTCCTCCGGGAACGGCGGTGCCGGCGGAATCGTCAGCAGGCCGAGCCAGCCGCTGAGTTCCTCGGGCAGCGACGGCAGCAGTTCCCGGTACCACCGCATCACCTCAGCCGTGTCGGGAAAGTCATACAGCACGGGGCCGCCGATGATCAGGCCGTTCACCCCGATCTCGTGACAGCGGAAGGTGAATGAGGTGACGATGCCGAAGTTGCCGCCGCCGCCCCGCAACGCCCAGAACAGGTCCTGGTAGGACGTTTCGTTTGCTGTCACGAATGTGCCATCGGCGAGGACGACATCCGCGGCGACCAGGTTGTCGACGGTGAGACCGAAACGTCGGGTGAGATAGCCGATGCCACCACCGAGGGTGAGGCCGGCGACGCCCGTCGAGGCGAGGAAACCGGACGGGGTGGCCATGCCGAACGCAACCGTGGCGTGGTCGACGTCGCCCCACGTACAACCCGCGTCGGCGCGGACGGTGTGATTCCCGGGGTCGACCGTCGTGCTGCGCAACAACGACAGGTCGACGACGAGCGCGTCGTCCCAGACGGCGAGGCCGCCGGCGTTGTGGGCACCGCCGCGCACCGCGATGACGACGTCGTTCGCACGCGCGAACCGCACGCAGGTGATGACATCGGCGACGTCTCGACACCGGGCGACGGCCGCCGGATGCTTGTCGATCATGGCGTTGTAGACCGCCCGCGCGGAGTCGTACTCCGGATCGGACGGCAGGATCAGATTGCCGCGCAGGGCAGCGGCCAATTCGTTGTAGGGCGTGGAACGTGCAGCGCCGGCCGATGCGGCCGGCAGCGTCGTGGTCATGGGCTGTCCTTCGGGTTGGCCGCCCGAGGTCCGAGCGTGTCTGAACAAGAAGCTAGGCATCCGCCGTTCGCACAGCGTTCGGGTCGGTCAACCGGAACGGACGCGCGCGACGAACGCCGACGGTCGCCGGCCGAACGGTGCGATCCGTGAGGTCGCGCCGGCAGCGGTCGAGCAGTGCGACGCTGCCGAACTCCTCCGCGAGCCGCGCGGCGGCGGCCAGTCGGAGCAGCGCAGCGTCCCGCGGGTCGTACGCGGCCCGCATCCGCATCACCTCGGGCGTCCACCACAACTCGTGCCTCGCGTATGCACCGATGAGGGCGGCGTCGAGGGTCGCGGAGGCGGCGTCCGGCCGACCCTGGCGGGCCAACAGGTCGGCGAGCAACGACAACCAGTAAGGCATCCGGGCGAACGAGCCGTCCGCCTTCAGGTTCGCGATGCCCCGTCGGGCCAGATCGATTCCCGAGCCGTCATCGCGGCACCACCCGCCGAGCACGAGTCCCCATTCGCGGTAGTAGGCGAAGCCGTATCGGCTGCAGAGTTCGGACAGCTCGACCACGGTGGCTCGCACCTCGGGTACCTCGCCGCGCAACTGATGGGTGATCGCGCCGTAGGCGAGCGCCACTGCCAGCGTGTAGGGATGGCCGACCTCGCGGGCCAGGTCGATGGCTTTCCGGCACCTCGTCAGCGCATCGTCGTAGTGGCCCAGCAGCCAGTGGGCGTGGGCGCCCCACGCCGTGCCGTGCACGTCGGGCCGGGTACCGACGCTGAGGGACGCGGTGCCCTGGCTTGCTGTTGCGGCCAGGTCGAAATGACCGATCGCCTCGGCGAGCCGCCCGCTGCCGACGGCCGAGCCGGCGAACGCGAAGTGAACCGGACCGCTCAGCTCGGAGTTCGGCTCTACCAGGCGCAGTGCGCGAGCCACGGTCCGCTCGCTGGCGTCGAGATCTCCCTGGACGAACTGCGAGGTCCAGAGCCCGATCAGGGCAGACACCAGCGAGTCCTTGCGACCAAGCGCTTCGGCCAGGGTGATCGAGCGGACGAGCGCCCGCTCCAACTGCGGTGAGGAGTATCCGTAGCTGGCGTTGAGCGGCGCGGCCATCGCCTCGAGGATATCGAGTTCGTGCCGGTCGCGCGCCGCACCGTCGGGCAACGTCCGCACCACCGACAAAGCGTCGGTATACAGCCGGACGGCCTCGGCGTGGGCGAACCTGACGGCCGCGACATCGGCGGCACGGCGGTAGTAGACCACCGCCCGTTCGGGTCGGCCGCCGCGCGCGTACTGCTGCGCGAGCTGCGTGGACACCGCGTCGGTGTCGTTGGCATGCAACAGCTCGAGAGCCTGCGCCAGGCGTCGATGCAGCAGCCAACGCTTCGGCGGACTGACCTGACCGTAGGCAGTATCCCGAAGCAGATCATGGGAGAAGTCGTATCCGTCGCCGTATTCGCGCACGATGCGGCGACGCCACAACTCGTCGACCGCCTGCACCACGATGTCCGCATCGAGGTCACTCGCCTCGGTAAGGAGGTCGAGGGTGAAGTCGCTGCCCACCGCCGCCGCCAGGCCGGCCACGTCCCGGATCAACGGGGGCACCTGCTCCAGCCGATTGCGGAGGACGGACCCCAGATCGCCGGCCTGCGGGACCGCATGCCCGCGTCGACGGCTGTACGTGCTGTTTCGACCACATACAACGGGAATCCACCGGTCATGGCCTGCAGTGAGTCAGCCTCGGCCGTACGCAGTGACCGACCGGAGATCGCCTGCGCCAACCGCGTGGTATCGGCAACCTCCAACGGGAGCAGCGGAATCTCGGTGAGGGTTCCGCTCGCGCGCATCGTCGCGATCCAGTCGACCAGCCCCGGCTCGTGGTCGAGGGTGTCGGTGCGAAGTGTTCCGGCCACCATGATCGGGGTGTCGAGCGTCAGTCCGAGGCAGAAGGTGAGAAACGCGAGTGTCTCCTGATCGCACCACTGGACGTTGTCGAGGACCAGCAACATAGGACGCCGGACGTGTATCAGGGCGCGAGCCATGCCCTCGAAGAAGCGGTGCCGCTGCCAGGCGTCGACCATCGCTCTCGAACCGACCTCCGAGCTGCCACCACGTTGAGCCGTGGGGACCAGCCGGTCGACCTCGACCCGCCACACCGGGTCGAGCGTGGCGGTGCTCGACTGGACCGCCGGATCCCGCAGCCAGTCCGCCACCGCTGACAGCGCGAGCCGCCTCGAGCTGCCGAAGCACTGGGTGCTCGCCACCACCGCGCCCTGAAGCTTCGCCAGGGCAGCGAGCTCGCCGACGAGCCGTGTCTTGCCGACGCCGGGATCACCGCCGACCAGGACGAGGCTCGGGTTTCCGGCCGCGGCGTTGTGCCACAGCGCGCGGAGCGACCCGAACTCGTCCGACCGGCCGATCAGCTTGGCCGCGGCGACCCCGGAACGGCTGGCCGGCTCGACCCGTAGCCGGGCGCGGGTCTCCGTCGTCGGCCGCGCGAGTACGCGCTGCAGAGCAGTCCTCGTCGCCTGATCCGGCTCGAGTCCCAGCGCTCGCTCGAGGACGGAAGCGCAATGGTGATAGGTGCTCACAGCCGCGGCGCGATCGCCCAGGTCGGCCTGCAGCTGCATCAACGTCCGGTAGCCCACCTCCTCGAGTGGTCGCAGGACGACGCGGCGCTTCGCGGCGTCCAACGCCCCGGCCACGTCACCCATCTGCACCATCGTCTTGCACAGCAGGTCACACAGCTCGACGCACCGGCTCTCGATTCGCGATCGGGCGTCGAGGAGCCAGTCGTCGTAGGTCCCCGGCAACAGGTCGCCCCGGTACTGCGACACCGCAGCGGCGGCGTGTGCGACGACCGCAGCTCCGTCATCGCGTCCGGCCGCCAGCAATGCGGCGTCGCGCTCGCTCGCGAAGACCCGGACGTCGACGCGACAGGTCTCGGTGTCTCGCCAGCACAGATCTTTCGATGTGACGACGAGCGAGGCTTCGGGGCCCAGGGCCCGGCGCAGATGATGAAGTTCACGACGCAGATTCGTCAGCGACTGTGCGTCCGTCGAGTCCGGCCAGAACAACCCGGCGATGTGCTGCCGGCTCTGAGGCCTGCCGGCGTGAGCGACCAACAGAGCCACCAGCGCAATCGCTCGCGCCGAACCCGTCCGAATGATGCCGATCTGATCATCGGTGATGGCCTGCTCACCCAGCAGTGAAATGTGCAGCACCTCGACGCAGCCTCCGGATGCAAGCTAGCCCGAAACGAGCGTGCACCACCAGCGTCCGTCGAAACCATCGAATTCGCCGGTCCCCATCTCGATCGCGCAGGGCCGCGAAGGCGGTTCACGCCGGCGCGGCGCTCAGATGCACCAACGCCTCGATCTCATCCGCTGTCCAATGGCCTGCGACCCCGGGCGACACGGCGAGATAGGCAGCGATCCGAGGAGGAGCCCAGCCATGCGCCTCCTGCAGCCCGGCCGCGATCGTCCACAGGTAGGCGGGTGACGGCGCCGTGGGCGTGAGATCCGACGCTCTCGATGTGAGCGTCAGCATCGGAAACCCCTGCAGGGTTCCGATGTGCAGGACCATGTCGTAACGTGCGTCGGCGATCGTCAGTTCGCCGCCGGACAGCACCGATCCGAGCCCGAAGTCGGTTCCGGGAGACAGGCCGTTCTCCTGCGCGACGACGTCGTCGAGTTGGTCGAGGGTGATCAGGTGGGCCTTCCCGGCGGCGAGTGCGGCGACAGTCGGGTCGAAGAACGCGGCACCGCCGCCACCCCATCCGGGGATCTGGCCGGCGAACACGACACGTCCAGGGATCTGCACCGGCTCGACGGCCACCGGCCCGGACGGGTCCCGCGCGCCCGGGTTGGTGTGCCTCGACCCCGCGGGACTGCCACCGACCAGGTAGCACCGGAATCGCGACCACAGCAGGTTCGAGCCGTACGCGACGTACCAGACCAGCGTGCGCGCATCAGCCTCATAGTCGTCGAGTGGTCGCGACATCACATCAAGCCTCTGAGGAGGCGCACCATCGCCGCGGCGACTGTCCCGATGCCGTTCGTCGGCTCACCCGTGACCTCGTCCATGTAGGTGTCCCGCCGTATCTCGAGCATGACCGCCCTCACCCGCCGGTCGATCCCATACGTAGGCACCCGCGAACGGCTCGTTCACCGCCGAGTCGCCGACCGGCCGGAACGCCCGACGGGCTACCTCGATCAGCAATTCCGTGGTGTGGAAGGGTCCTGCCCGATGTAACGCCGGTCGGGACGACCCGACATGCCGCTCGTAGGGCGGCCAGCATCTCCTCACGACCGTCGGGGAATCGCTCCGGATCGACCACCAGCCGCGACATTCGGTTCACGACGACCCAAGGGCGTGGCGTCACCGCATCGGCCGCGGCCTGCGCGATCCGGTCGGTGTGCGCATCGGTCATCCGGAGCAGCTCGGCAGCCAGCGCAGTGTCGTCGAGCGCGATGCCCACGCGCACGTCGGCTGGGATCCGGACCGAGGAGTGCGGCACGTGCAGCACCACCGACGACTCCGCAGAGCCGGCGATCACCGTGAAGGCCGGCTCCCCGCCGATGACCGTCATGGCTGCTCAGCGGCCCGGCCGGCGTCCGCGTCCCCGTCGAGCAATCCCCACCTGTGAAGGACGACAGGGTCCTCGACCAGAGCCAGCCGCTCTGCCGGAACCGGAGCCCGGCCGGCCGCGGTCGGTCGAGATCACGGACGGCATTCGCACGCCAGGCGATCAAAATGCCCGGACCGTCCGGCTTGGCCGCGGTGTACGGATCGGCAAGGACCCTCGTCACCGGAATCTCCATCGAGGCTGCAATCACCTCGACCGCCTGCGCCTTGGTCGCGTACCGCGCATGTTCGGCGTGGGTCACCTCGACCTGCCAACCCAGCCGGCTCCCGGTCGACCAGGAATCGACCAGCACGATCGGATCGCCGACCGAGAGCTGCCCGAACGGCGCCTGCGGCCGCTGCCAGAGGTTCCACCAGCAGAGTCGCTCGACAGCGGCCGGATCCAGCGGGGCGGCCCGGCGGTCGTGTGGGTTGTTCTTGAAGAGCACGACCCCGTTCATACCAGCGACCGATGTGGGCTGCGCGCGCTGACTTGGTCAGGCAGTCGCATGCGGCTTACCGTCGCGGCATGGACACACAGGCACTGACGACTCCGCGATGAGTCGACTCTCGTCCGTCGAGTCGCGCGTTCTCGACCTGCTCGACGAAACCGTGGTCATCGACAGCCTGGTGGATCTCGTCCGGATTCCGAGTGTGACCGGGACGGCGGCCGAATCCGACGCCCAGCACCGGCAGGCCGCTGAGCTCGTGCGGTACGGATTCGACGTCGACACCTGGGCAATCGATCTCGAAGCCCTGCGGGCGGATCCGCGCTTTCCCGGCACCGAAGCAGAACGTACGGAAGGGTACGGCGTCGTCGCGACCCTCGCTGGCGATACCGGAAGCGGGCCACCGGCGTTGATCCTGCAAGGCCATGTCGACGTCGTCCCGACCGGCGACCTCGCGAAGTGGGTCGACGGCGACCCTTTCAGTGGCTCCGTTTCGCACGGGATTCTGCACGGCCGCGGGGCGTGCGACATGAAGGCCGGGTTGGCCGCCAATATGGCCGTCGCCCGCACCCTGCATTCCTCGGGTATCACCCTGGCGCGGTCATTCGCCGTCCACACGGTCGTCAGCGAGGAGGACGGCGGGCTCGGCGCATTCGCCACGATGCTCCGCGGGCATACCGGCGATGCAGCGGTCATCACCGAGGCGACCAGCGGTCGGATCGTCACCGCCAACGCCGGCGCGCTGACCTTCACACTCACCGTCCCCGGCCGTGCGGCTCACGGGAGCATGCGGCTCGAGGGTGTCAATGCGTTGGACGCGTTCCTGCCGATCTACCGGCGCCTGCGGGAACTAGAAGCCGAACGCAACACCGATCCGGACCCGCTGTTTCATGGCTTTTCTCTCCCGTACCCGATCTCCGTCGGCCGGGTCGCCGCCGGCGACTGGGCGAGCAGCGTCCCCGACCTCCTCGTCGCAGAAGGACGATTGGGCGTTGCGCTGGGCGAGGAGCCGGTGGCGGCGCGGGCGGCCTTCGAAGCCGCCGTCGCGGACGTGAGCTCGACGGATCCGTGGCTGCGCGACAACCCCGCGGTCGTGAGCTGGCCCGGCGGCCAATTCGCCAGCGGGCGTCTCCGCGACGACCACCCGTTCATCGACGAGGTCGCGACGTCCATCACCGACCTGTCGGGTGACCCGAGCCCGACGCGGTCAGCCGCACCGTACGGAAGCGACCTCCGCCTGTACGCGGGAATCGGGGGAATCCCCAGCCTGCATTACGGTCCGGGCGATGTGCGGTTCGCTCATGCGCCACGCGAGCAGGTCGACCTGGCCGAGGTCATTCGGGTAACGAGAGCATTGTTGCTCCTGGCTGTGCGTCGTTGCGGTGGACATTTCTGACGTTCAGATGGCCGGTGGATTCTCGGAGGCCAGTGTTCGGAGAACCTCGACGTCGGTTCTGTCCTTCGGGCGCCAGGGCCGGCCGTTCCGGAGGGTCGGAAACTGCTCCTTCATGGCCAACATCCCGGCAACGCTCATCACAGGGACCGCATTTCCGTCGAGAACTACCGGCTCGTCGCCGAACGATCCGGCCGGAAAGGCCCAGTCGGACTGGCGGCCCATCGTCGTGAAGCTGCTGGAACGGAGATTACCCGGCCGGGCCCGGCGCCGACCCGGGGTGCGACAATCTGGCAAACGAGGGTCCATTGCCGCTCGAGTTTGATGGGTCGCCCGCTACGGATTTGCACGGTTCGCCGCTAGAGTGAAGTAAATTCCCTCGGGAAGGGGTGCGACATGGCTCAGGTGTGCGTTCAGAGCCGCTCGTCGTGCGCTGCTGGCCGCCGAGTCGCCACCCGCCCCTGCCAGGCATCCGCGTCTCTGGTTCGGGCGCCCTCGTGCGGCTAGTCCCGCCGCTGTCGGCGTCGCCGCTCGCCCGTGGGGCTGATGAGCAGAGCGCCAGACTGGCAAGGCGGTTCACCGAGATCTTGCGACGCGGCGACGGCCGAGCCGCTGAGGTGCTGATCGCGGACGCGCTGGCTGCTCGCGTGGCTCCTGAGGTCATCCAGTCCTTCGTGATCACCCCGGCCATGCATCGGATCGGGGAGCTGTGGGAACGAGGCGAGCTCGGAATCGCCGAGGAGCATCTCGCCACGACCATCAGCCAGACCGCCCTCGTCCGGCTCTTCCAGTCGATGAGCGGCCGCCTCGGTCGGGTGCGACCCGGTGAGACCGTGCTGCTGGCCGCGGTCGAGGGTCAACATCACGTCCTCGGTCTGAAGATGATCGCCGACGTCCTCGAGAGCGCCGGATATCACGTCCTCTATCTCGGACCGAACGTGCCCGTAGCGAGCCTGCGGGCGTTCGCATCAGAGCGGCAGCCCACCATCGCCGGTCTCGGGTTCGGGATCGCAGCGAACATCGGCCGCCTCGCCGACTCCATCTGGGCCCTGCACGAGGTCTCGCCCACCACGCGCATCATGCTCGGCGGACGCGCTGTTCCGGCAGCGTTCCAGTCGAGCTACCACTACGTCGCGACCAGCGCCGACGTGCGCGAAGCGGTGGAGACGCTGCTCGTGTCACCGCCACAGCCGATGTCGCAGCTGGTCAGGGCCCTCCGCTCCGACACCGGTCGATCGTCGTGGGACCTCGAGGAACCGGACGAAGTCGCCGCGGTCGCGACGCGGCTGTCGTCGGCGGCCGGCCAGGCCGTGGACCTGGCCCGCGGACGGTTCCGGCGGTCCGAGCCATATCGCGAGGTCGACTATCTGGACCCGTTGACAGATCTGGCCAATCGGCGTGGTTTCGAGGACGAGATCAACTCGGCCATTCACAACGCCGAGGGTGGCGCGGTGATGATCATCGACATCGACGACTTCAAGCACGCGAACGACACCCGTGGCTACGACGCCGGCGACAGCATCCTTCGGACGCTCGCCCAGGTGATCGGCGATCTCGTGCGGCCAGGTCACCTCGTCGCGAGGATCGGCGGCGACGAGTTCGCCGTCCTGTTGCCGGCGACGACGATCGACCTCGCCCGCGAGATCGGCGAACGCGTTCGGGCCGAGGTCGCCGGCAGCTCGGTCCTGCCGGTCAGCGTCAGCATCGGAGTCGCCCGGCTGGCGGTGGACGCGCGCACCACCTTGCTGGCGGCCGACACAGCGTTGAGCGAGGCGAAGGCAGCGGGCCGTAACCGCGTCGTCAGCCTCGACCGAGGATCGGGGTCTTGACCGCCGAGTCGGAGCTGGCCGCGTTCGTCGAGAAGTTCACACCCGACATGCAGAGCATGATCCGCGACTGCCGGGCGAAGATGCAGGCACGCTTCCCCGAGGCCGTCCAGATGATCTACGACAATTACAACTTCCTCGTCATCGGGTTCGGCCCCACCGCTCGTCCCTCGGATGCGAGCTTCTCGTTGGCCGCGCATGCCCGCGGCGTCACCCTGTGCTTCCTTCAACGCGGAGCCGAACTACCGGATCCGACCTCGATCCTGCGAGGTAGCGGGAAGGTCGTCCGCAACGTGAAACTGGAGTCGGCCGATGATCTCGACCGGCCCGACGTCAGTGCGCTGATCGATGCGGCACTGGCACTCGCGGAGATCCCGATGGACGCGTCGGAGGGTTTCCAGCTGATCATCAAGTCGGTGTCGGCCAAGCAACGACCGCGGCGCTGACCGCGGTCAGCGCCAGTGGATCGTCGCACCGAGGATGTCGCCGGCACCGTCCGCACGCACCTTCTCGTAGAGCGCAGGTGCGTCGGCGGCGTCGATGCGATGCGTGATGGTCTCTTCCCACGAGAGCCATCTGTGCGCCAGCGAGGTCATCACGGCTTCCTCGAACGGCCGGCCACCGTCGCCGCACGGGAACACCATCCGGATGCGGCGGACGTGGGCGTGCAGGAACTCGAAGGAGATCTGCCCCTGGCCGTAGTTCCCTTGCCAGACGAAACATCCTCTTTGTCGGCAGAGGTCGATGGCGGAATCGATGAGAGCTGGATGCCCGGTCGCTTCGAATACGAAGTCCGCGCCCGCCTCGCCGACGAGCCGCCGCACCTCCGCATCGATGTCCGTCGTCGACGCATCGATCACGTGCTTCGCACCGAGGCGTCGAGCGACCTCCAGGGGTTGCCGGCGGAGGTCGACCGAGACGACGTTCGCGCCGCGAGCGGACGCGGCGGCGACAACCGACAACCCGACCATCCCGGCCCCGATGACGACGACGCTGGCGCGCCGACGTTCACCTCGGCCATGTCCACGCCCAGCAGCCCGACCGCGGGGATGACGAACATGCTGGCGACATCGTCGGGCACCCCGTCGGGCACGATTGCACCACCCATCCCCGCGCCGAGGGGGTCGACGACCGCCACCGAGGCGTGCACCCCGGACGCACAGGTGATCCGCTCGTCGCCGGCGCGGGTGCGGAGTTCGTTGTTCTGCCCGTAGTAGATGCGGTCGCCGACGCTGAAGCCGGTGACCTCCGCCCCGAGCTGTTCGATGATGCCGACGCCCATGTAGCCGGTGGTGATCGGGAACGGGCCGTAGTCGAGTTTGCCGGTCAGAGCCGCGAACTCGGTGCCGATACTGACACCCGACCAGGTAGTTCGCACGCCGACGTCGGTAGGTCCGATCGGCGCGGTGACGACCTCCTCCAGAGCGAACCGGCCGTCTTCCCGGCCCACCAGCGCGTGCCCGCTCAGACGTGGTCGACCATCGTTCTCACTCACTGAACTCACCATTCCATGTGCTGTCGGAGGATCGAAGGTTTCCCGGTCGGCCACCGATTCCCAGGTGTTTCTCCTCGGGCTGTCGGCCGTGGTGTGAAAACCGTCATGAGGTCGGGAAAGTGAGCATTGCCTTGACGACGTCGCGGTGCTCGTCGACGTCGGCGAAAGCACGCTCGATGTCGGCGAACGGGTAGCGGTGCGAGACGAACAGGTCTCGCTCCAGCACGCCGGCAGCTGTCAGCCCGACGACCTGGGGGAGGACGGCGGTTTCGTCGGTGCTGGCGACGATCAGCGCCGCGTCTCGTGGGCCGCTCCACAAGTCGATCGACGACGGTGTCTCCGGTGCGCTGTAGACGAGGGTCCGCCCACCCCGCCGCAGCCATCCGTGTGCGCGCCCGATCATGCTCGCGTCGCCCGACGACTCGAAGACGACGTCGAGTCCACCGGTGACTGCGGCCGCCCGCTCGGGTCCGTCGTCGAGCGAGCTTGCGACGGCGTCGGCGCCGAGACGTTCCGCCAGGGCCAGCCGTTCCGGTCGTCGCCCGATCGCGACGACCCGTGCGGCACCGAGCAGTTTGGCGTAGCGGATGAACGACAAGCCGGCGATGCCGGTGCCGACCACGCCGACGTTGCTCCGAAGGAGGTTCTCCCTGACGATGACGCTGAACGTCTCGCTCAGACTGATGCTCAGGGCGATGACCTCGGGGTCGAGCGATCCGTCGAAGCTGACGGAATTCGACTGCGGGGGTGCAGGAAGGTCCGGATGGTCGTCGCCCCAGGAGCGGGAGTCGGTGACGACGCCGAGTTCGGACATGCCACCCCAGTGCATGTTGATCGGCGAACCGTCAGGTCGGTACGCACTCGGCCTCGTGACCAGGTCGCCGACGCGCAGGTGCCGCACCTGGCGTCCGAGTTCGACGATCCGCCCGACAGCCTCATGACCGAGGATGCTCGGGTAGGCGACGTTCGCGAACGTTCCGCGGCGCAGCATGCGGTCGGTGCTCGAGCAGATTCCGCAGACGACCATGCGAACCAGGGCGTCGTAGTCGCCGATCTCCGGGTCGGCCAGTTCGGTCAGCCGGCCCCGACCTGGCGATTCCATCACGTACGCGCGCATCGAGAAACCTCAGTAGTCGGGAGCGGGGGCCGGCTGTGACACCCCGAAGGGTGCAATCGATCGTTGGCCCGGCTGGGATGGGTTGTCAAGCAAGTGCACCGAGCTCGACCGGTCGGGGCCAGCCGTCAGTTCGGGCGGCCCCGCGACAGATAACCGTTGGCACCGGCCGGCGTGGCTTTTGATCGCGCGCGCCGACGGGTAGTCGGCAAGGAGTTCCCGGCACGCGGAGCGCCCACCCGAGAGGAACCGGCTTTGCCATCTGCTGCGCACGAACCGATGACTGATCGTCGCGTCGCATTGATCACCGGGGCGAGCCGCGGTCTCGGGTTCCTCATCGCCCGGGAACTCGCATACCGCGATTACGACCTCGTGATCTGCGCGCGGTCCGAAGAAGGGCTGTCGCCGGCCGCTGAGCAGTTGCGTGAGAGTGGAGTCGAGGTTCTTGCCGTACCCGCCGACGTCGGCAAGCCCGATGAGGCCGCCCATGTCGTCGCGGAGGCAGCGCGGCAGTTCGGCCGGTTGGACATGCTGGTGACCAACGCCGGCGTCATCCAGGTCGGCCCGGCCGGTGACATGACCGCGGCGGACTACGCCGAGTCGATGGACATCATGTTCTGGGGCACCGTGCACCCCACCCTGGCGGCGATGCCGTTGCTCCGGCGAAGCTCAGGCCGGATCCTCGCCATCACCTCGGTCGGCGGGAAGCTCCCCGCGCCGCACCTGCTGCCTTACACCGCCGCCAAGCATGCCGCCGTCGGCTTTGCCGAGGGTCTCCGGGTGGAGGCCGCACGCGACGGCGTCTCTGTCACCGTCGCCGTCCCTGGTCTGATGCGGACGGGCTCGACGCGGAACGCGATGACCGTCGGTGATCGCGCGGCCGAGCGGCGCTGGTTCACGGTCGCCGCCAGCCTGCCGGTCGTGTCGATGGACGCGGAACGCGCGGCTCGCCGGCTCGTGAGTGCCGCGCTTCGCGGCCGACCTGAGGTCGTTCTCACCCCGCTGGCGAAGATCGGCACACGGGTGCACGCGCTCGCGCCCAACACCACGTTGCGGCTACTAGAGGTGGTCAACGGTCTGCTGCCCGACCCGACCGGGTCGACGGGACCCGAGCCCGCATCGACGTCGGGTCCGCAACCTGCGTGGTTCGACCGGGTGACACGGTTCGATCGGAAGGCCGCCAGACGTTGGCACGAGCGCGATGACCCCGCGTCCAGGAGCCCTCGCTGACGTCGCCTGTGGCCGACCGTCGCCAGATGCAGCCCGGGCGAGCGGTCAGCTCAGGAGCTCGGCGATCTCGGCCGCGCTGAAGCCGGCGCGTTTGATCTCGGTGCCTTCCATCACGCTGGTGAACAGCTTCGCCTTGTTGGCTTTGAGTTCCATCACCTTGGTCTCGATGGTGCCGGTGGCGACGAACCGGTAGACCATCACGGTCTTGGTCTGGCCGATGCGGTGGGTGCGGTCGACCGCCTGGGCTTCGGTGGCCGGATTCCACCACGGGTCGAGCAGGATGCAGTAGTCGGCTTCGGTGAGGTTGAGGCCGAAGCCGCCGGCTTTGAGGCTGATCAGGAACACCGGCGCCGCCCCCGACTTGAACCGGGCCAGCACGTCGGCACGCCGCCTGGTCGTGCCGTCGAGGTAGCAGTAGTCGATATCGCCGGCGTCGAGCCGGGCCCGGGCACGGGCGAGGAAGCCGGTGAACTGGGAGAACACGAGAACCCGGTGCCCACCCGAGACGATCTCGTCGACGTGTTCCATCAGGGCATCGAGTTTCGCCGAACCGACGGTCGCGTACTTCTCGTCGACAAGTGCGGGGTCGAGGCTGAGTTGTCGAAGCAGGGTGAGGGATCTGAGGATCTCGATGCGGTTGTGGTCGACGTCGTCGAGCAGGCCGAGCACTTTCTGCCGCTCCCGCTGCAGATGCGTCTGATAGATCTGCCGGTGTCGTGGGCTCAGTTCGAGTTCGACGACCTGCTCGAGCTTCGGCGGCAGCTCCGGGGCGACCTGCTCCTTCGTGCGCCGCAGCATCAAGGGGCCGATCCGGCGCCGGAGCTGCGCGAGCAGAGTCGCATCGCCACCACGTTCGATCGGGGTGCGGTAGTAATCGGTGAACCTTTGCGGGGTTGCCAGCAGGCCGGGTGCGACGATCGACAGCAGCGCCCACAGCTCCATCAGGTTGTTCTCCATCGGCGTCCCGGTCACCGCCAGCTTGAACGAAACCGGAAGCTTCTTCGCGCAGCCGAACGCCTTGGCGTTGTGGTTCTTCACGAACTGCGCCTCGTCGAGCACCAGCCCCGACCAGGTCACCGCCTGGTACTCGTCGTAGTCGAGCCGGAACAGCGCATACGACGTGACGACCACGTCGGCGCCTTCGGCAACGGCGGCAAGCGGTTGCCCACGGCGCCGCGTCGTCTCCCCGATCGTCACGACCTTCAAGCCCGCTGTGAACCTGGCGCATTCGCTGGCCCAGTTGGGAATGACGCTCGTCGGCGCCACGACGAGGAACGGAGCGGGGTCGGTCTCGCGTGCATGGCAGATCAACGCGAGCGTCTGAATGGTCTTGCCGAGCCCCATGTCGTCGGCCAGGATCGCGCCGAGGCCATGGTCGTAGCGGAACCGGAGCCAGTCGTAGCCGGCCTGCTGATAGGGCCGCAGGCTGGCCGTCATCGAGGCCGGTGGCAGCTCGGACGGAGCGTCGTCGTCGACCAGCGCGGCGACCACCTGCTGCCACTTCGCGGCCTGCGTGCTCACTACCCCGAGCCGGTTCAGCTCGTCGAACAGGCTTGCCTGGATGGGGTGGATCCGCAGCGGACCGTCGGGCCGGTCCTGGAGCGCACGCGCCTCGGCGATCAGCGCGGCGAGCTGGGTGAAGACCGGTTGGTCGAGCGGAAAGTAGACGCCACTCGGCAGTATCAGCGTGTCGTGGCCCTGCGCGAGCGCGACGAAAAGTTCGTCGAACGGGACCCGGTGGCCGTCGACGGTGACGGTGACGTCGAGCTCGAGCCAGTCGTTGCCCGAGCCGGACTGATCGGCGGTGATGCTGACGACCGGTTCGGCGGTCGCGGCCCGGTAGTCGGGCAGCTCGTCAGCGTCGATCTCTACCCGCTCGATCTCGCGTAGCGCCGGCAGGACATGGCGTCCGAACGTGATCGAGTCGGCCTGCCCGAGGGTTGTGGAAGCCGCGAGCTGTGACCCGGCGGTCGTGACCGTCCACATCGGGGCGACGGTCGGCGCGTTCTCGACCCGGCGCAGAACGGCGGCTTCGGCGACGTCGTCGCGGAAGGAGATGTCGCCGGTCGCCGGATGCAGCGGCTCGGACCGGCGAGCGTCGCCGGTCCGGTAGGACCACTGCCAGGCCAGGTGAATCAGCTGTGCGGGAGTCGTGCGGACACTCAATACCAGTGTCGGCGGTTCCGGTTCCGGCAAGGTGACCGAGTCGTCGGACGAGGAGACGGCAACCGACCGCCGCAGCCGCGGATAGAACTCTCCGAGGAACTTGGCCTCGGCCGCCGGCGGGATCCGCAGCAGGCCTCGGCTCGCGGCCGCCTGCTGTTGCGGGGTCAACGGCGGATCGAACCGTGCGAGCACGAGCGATCCCGACTCGTCCGCCTGCATCAGCGACGCGACGCCGTGCGCGGGCTCCCCGATGAGGGTGCTGACGGCGGGGTCGATCAACGCGTCCCCGATCCTGATCTGGGGCTCGAGCCGGAGGTCGCGACCGTCCCTCGTCGCGTCGACGCTGAGTCGGGCGGGCTCGTCGGAGATCAGTACCGGGCGTTGGTCGTTACTCGTGTCGACCATCGGGAGTCCAGCAGTCTGGGCTTCGGCGAGGACCGCCCAGACCCGGCGGCTGATCTCGTCGAGGAAGATCCAGCCGTCGTTGCGGCCGTAGTAGTAGTTGGCGGAGTCGGCGCTGCGGAGTTGGGCGATCTCGTCCACGAGCCGGCCGTGCGTGGACCGGGTGGCCTGGTGGTAGTGCAGGGTGCTCCAACTGATGCCGGACTTGACCCAGCCACCGCGCGCGCCGGCCAGCACCGGGCGCAGAGCGACGCGGTCAAGCCGGTTGTTCCAGGTGCCGCTACGGGGATTCCGCAGCCCTGGCTCGGTGATCAGCTCGAACTGCAGACCGATCGGCCGCTCCGGCGGGGTGGGACGGTCGGTGCCAAGGATGGCGTTGAGACTGCGTTCCCAGCTGTTCTCGTCTCTCTCCCGCTCGCTGGCCGCGGCGCTGACGACGGCGAGTGCGACGGCCGCGACGTGCTTGCAGTTGGTTCGCATCGGGCAGGTGCAGACGCCGGAGACGTTGGTGAGCCGGCCGCCGGCGTCGCGGCGGACGTCGACCATCGTCGAGTAGGCCTGGGGTGCGTTGCCCTGAACGCGGGCGATCACCCGGCGGCCGTCTCCGCTCGCGGTCATCTCACTGACGGCGCCGGAGTTCGCGTAGCGAACGCCGCGGGAGAACGAGTCGGCGCCGAGCGCCCACCGGATGGTGTCGTTCTCACTCATGCGTCGACGACCTCCCTCCTCCCGTCCCGATCGGCCGGGAGGGTCCTCACGGTAACGACCCGGGCCGACATCTCCGTCGCGGTTCCTCGGAGCGGACGCGCCACTACCTCGGAGTGGTCGAGCCGGTACGGGTTAGGGCTCGCCGACAGCTGGGTAACGACCCTGCGACCCTGGCCGTTCGAGCGCCGGAGCAGGCCGCGACCCGCGTCAGGCGATCGAAGGAGCGTGCTCATGTCCGAAGTGCGGCGGCCACATCTGCGACGTCGCATCGGTCTGCTTCAGGCGACCGCGACGAACATGTCCCAGATGTGCGGGGTGGGTCCGTTCATCACCATCCCGGCCATGGTGGTCGTGTTCGGCGGCCCGCAGGCCATCATGGGCTGGGTATTCGGTGCCCTGCTCGCACTTTGCGACGGGCTGGTCTGGGCTGAGCTCGGTGCCGCGATGCCCGGTTCCGGCGGCACGTACGTCTACCTGCGTGAGGCGTTCCAGTACCGCACCGGGCGACTCATGCCGTTCCTGTTCGTATGGACCGCCATGTTGTTCATCCCACTCATCATGTCGACCGGCGTCGTCGGGTTCGTGTCGTACCTCGGCTACCTGTGGCCGTCGATGTCGACCGCCGAGAGCTACGCGGTCGGTGTCGCCATGGTCGTGCTGATCGTCCTCCTGCTCTGGCGGCGCATCGAGTCCATCGGCAAGCTGGCCACGGGATTGTGCGTGGTGATGATCGCGACGGTGCTCTCGGTGATCCTCGCTGCCTACACGCACTTCCACGCGGCGCAGGTCTTCACGTTTCCGGCGCACGCCTTCGACATCACCCGTGGGGGCTTCTGGGTCGGCTTCGCCGGCGGGCTGACGATCGGGATCTACGACTATCTCGGATACAACACGACCGCGTACCTCGGCGCCGAGATCAGAGAGCCCGGGCGCACGATTCCCCGCTCGATCATCTACTCGATCCTCTCGATCATGGCGATCTACCTGGCCATGCAGATAGGCGTTCTCGGCGTCGTCGACTGGCGCGAGATGCTCGACACGAACTCACCTGCCTACACCTCGGTCGCCTCGGTCGTGCTCGAACGTGCCTGGGGGGCGACGGGCGCCAAGATCATCACCGTCTTCATCCTGGTCACCGCGTTCGCGTCCGTGCTCGCAGGATTATTGGCCGGTTCCCGGGTGCCCTACGACGCGGCCCGCGATGGTGTGTTCTTCCGCGTCTTCGGCCGGCTGCACCCGCGGCTGGAGTTCCCCACGGTGGGGCTGCTCAGCATGGGCGCGATCACCGTCGGCGGCTTCGTGATCGGCGAGCTCACCTCGATCACCGTCCTGATCCAACTGCTGACCACGGTCATGGTGATCGTCCAGGCGCTCGCCCAGATCCTCGCGCTGACGGTGCTCCGGCGGCGTCAGCCTCAGCTACGAAGGCCCTACCTGCAGTTCCTCTATCCGGTCCCGAGCATCGTCGCCGCCGTCGGCTGGATCGCCATCTACGGGTGGGCCGACAAGAATGCTCCCGGTCTCCACCCGATCGAGTTGTCGCTGCTCTGGCTGATCATCGGCATCGGGGCGTTCGCACTGTGGGCTCGGATGAAGCACGAGTGGCCGTTCGGGCCGCGCCGGATCCACGAGGCCTACGCAGACGAGTCGCAGGACGTGTCGCTGAACGCGTGACGGTCGAGTTGTCGCAACTCCGACGAGAGTCGCGATGTGGGCAGGAGACGGGCCGCGGATCCGCCGTGTCAGGCTGACCAGATGATGACGAAGCCACCTCTACCGTGTGGAGACCAGCATGCGTAGCACCGTGATCAGCGTCCGGACGGGCGCTCGCGAGGCGGTGCACGACCTGACAGGGGAGTGTGGGCGTTTCGTCGCCGAGGAAACCGACGGCCTGCTGCAGGTGTTCGTGCCGCACGCTACCGCGGGGATCGCGGTCATGGAGACCGGCGCTGGCAGCGACGACGATCTGCTGGCAGCTCTACGCGATCTACTGCCGCCCGACAACCGGTGGCAGCATCGTCACGGCTCGGTGGGGCACGGACGATCCCACGTGATGCCGGCCCTGATCCCGCCCTACGCGACCGTGCCGGTCATCGGCGGGCGGCTCGCGCTCGGGACCTGGCAGAGCATCTGCCTGGTCGACCTCAACGTCGACAATCCCGATCGAGAGGTCCGGCTGTCATTCCTTCCGGGCTGAATCGAGGCGAGGGTCTGAAGCGCCGACCAGAAGCTGTACACCCGCTGCTGGGCACGCTGCAGCGAGCTCGGCTCGGGAGTGGCCAGCGGCGCGGCGACCCGCGTGGCGAGAACCAGGTAGGCGCGGCGCCGTAGGCGCTCAGTTCGTGTCGACGGCCGGCCGCCATCACGGCGTTTCGCCGGCTTCCGCCCGCTCGAGTAGCTGCGGAGACAGGTCTTCGCTTTCATAGTTTCGACAGGCAGAGAGCCTGGCGACGCTTCCGGACGCCGCATCGGCTCGGTCAGCTCGAGGAAACTGTGCGTAGACGCCGACGAGCGCGAGCGCCTGCCTTGGTGGTTCAGACTGGCGTGCCTTCATATACCGGTGCGCGCAACTGGGTCATCGCGTCGGGTATCGAGTGGGGAAACGACTTGCGCGGGTGGCTCTCGCATCGACCGAACGACCCGATCGGGCGAACTGTCGCCGGGGTGCACGTGTACAACTTCAACCGGTGTGTGACGGCGACCTGCTGGAACGTCGAGCTCGGTCCCGTGGTCAGCGTTGTCCCATTGTTCATCACCGAATTGGGAGAGAACGACTGCCAGTCGACCTTCGTCTCGTCGTTGTTCGCCTGGGCTGACACGAACGGGGTGTGCGGCTACGCGCCATGGACATGGAACACCTCGATGAGCTGCGGTGGCGGCCCAGGACTGATCTCGAGCAACGCCGGTGTCCCGACCGCGTACGGCAGCGGCGTCAAGAACTGGTACGTGACGCACTGAGGCAGGGTCACGTCGGAGTGGACCCCGATGCCGGTGGCCTGGTCGCGCGTCGAGGTCCGACGGTCTCTCCCCCGCGGGGAGAGTCGGACCTCGACTCACATCTGGAGGAGTTTCAGCGATCGCTCGCGTTCCCGCGGTGCACGAACTGGACCAGTACGTCGTCGAGCCGGGCGATGTCGGTCCGGACCGGCAACGCGTCCTCCCAGTCGACCTCGACGACAAACCTGACCTCGGGATTCGGGTCGGCCGGCGGGCACCCGGGTGCGATGTCGGCGACACTGACCATGGCGTCGCCGAAGGAGCGGGCGTGGTCGGAGTCGACCAGGGCGCCTCCGCGCATGGGACCCCAGTAGACCCGGACGGTCGGTGGCATGACGGCAACTCCAGACTCAAGCGGACTCGGCACCGGCAAAGGGTCGCGGCGACGGCTCCTGATACGTGCGCGCCTGATGCGGCGAGCGGCAGCGCATGCGGAGGCGGATGCGGAGGTAGAGAGTCGTGCCACGCCGTGCCATGATGTAACCATCTAGTTAGTTACTTATGGAGGCCTCTCATGTACGTAGTACCTGACCTGCACGGCAAGCTGGCGGTCATCACCGGCGCGAACAGTGGCACCGGCAGGGAAGCGGCCAAGCGGCTCGCCGCCGCCGGCGCGACGGTGGTGATGGCGGTGCGGACCCCGTCCAAGGGTGCAACCGCCCGCGACGAGATCCTCGCCGTCACCCCAGCCGCCCGGATCGAGATCGAGCAGCTCGACCTCGCCGACCTCGGCTCGGTGCACGCCTTCGCCGACCGCTTCGCCGCACGGTCGAACACCCTCCACATCCTGCTGAACAACGCGGGCGTGATGGCGGTGCCGCAACGGATGGAGACGGTCGACGGGTACGAACTGCAGTTCGCCACCAACTTCCTGGGCCCGTTCGCGCTCACGAACCGGCTCCTCCCGACCCTGGTCGCAACCCCGGGCGCCCGCGTCACGACGATGAGCAGCGGCCTCGCGACCGCCGGCCGCATCCGTTTCGACGACCTCCAGGCCACGGGCAGGTACACGGCGAACCGTGCTTACGCCCAGTCCAAACTCGCCGACCTCATGCTCGCCCGTCACCTTGCCGTGCTCTCGACACGGCACGGCTGGTCGCTCGTCAGCAACGCCGCGCACCCCGGCTTCACGATCACCAACCTGCAGAGCACCGGCCCCAACCTCGGCCGGACCAAGCCGCGTCGCACCTTATTCGAGATCGGCGCGAGGTTGCTGCCGCATCAGCAGCCCGAGCAGGGGACGGAGCCGATGCTCTTCGCCGCCACCAGCGCGGACGCGCGCAACGGCGCGTACTACGGGCCGAGCGGCCGCTTCGGTCTCGTCGGACCGACCGGTCCGACGAAACTCGACAAGCAGATGCGCGACGACGCCGTCGCAGCGCGACTCTGGGCCGTGGCGGCATCACTCACCGGCGTCGACGCCGGCGTGTCGAGCTCCTGAGCGAGCCCGTCCCAGCCGGGCTCGCTGACGAGGATTCGCCGGCGGGCGCGCGCCGATACGCTGCGCCGGTGATCCGGGATTCGGCTGCGACGCGGCAACGCATCGTCGCCGCGGCAACCGTCGAGTTCGCCGCGCACGGCCTCGCGGGTGCCCGCATCGACCGGATCGCCGAGCGGGCCGGGGCGAACAAGCAGTTGATCTACGCCTACGTCGGTAGCAAGGACCAGCTGTTCGACGCCGCCCTCGAGGCCAACCTCGAACTGCTTCTGGACTCCGTGCCCTTCGACGCCGGCGACCTGCCCGGCTACGCGCGGCGGCTGCGGACCTTCAACACGACGCATCCCGACCTCGTCCGGCTCGTCCTCTGGCACAGCCTCGAGCGACCGGGCCGAATCGCCATGCTCGCCGTCGCGAAGGCCTCGACCGAGCACAAGGCGCGGGCCGTCGCAGCGGCCCAGGCGGCGGGGCGGATCGACGCCTCCGTGCCGGCCGACGTGATCCTGCGGCACCTGCTCGCGCTGGTCTATGCGAACGTCGTCGACGCGGTACACGGCGGAACCGCCGACGTGGCCGGCGGCAACACCGGTGCTGACGACGGGCTCGCCGACGCGGTCCGCCGGCTGATCGCGCCGGCCCCGCTCGGTCCGCACGATCCGGCCTGACCGACCACGCACCGGTGTCGCATGTCGTTGATCGTGACCAGGTGGCGTCGCGCGCCCGAAATGGCCGGTGCGCGCGTCTCACCGCAACAGCAGTCCGACTGAAATGTATCCGCGCGCGCCGTCACGTCTCACACTGTCGTTAAGCACAGTCGCCAAGACGACGCGGAGGTTTTTCATGGCCGGCTCCATGCGGCCCCTTGCGTCGGCGAAGATGCGGATACCCGCCATCCGTGGCCTCACCCGGGAACGAGTGCTCCTCACCCTCGACCGGATCTGGGACCACCGCCTCGGCCTGGTCCTCGCTCCGCCGGGTGCCGGTAAGACGACGGCGCTCGCGCAGTACGCGGGCAGCGTCGACATCCCCGTCGCGTGGTACCGAGCCGAGACCACCGACGGCGACGCGGGCGTGATGATCGCCTACCTGGCACGGGCGCTCGGCGACGTGCTGGGCCTGCCGACGGCCGAGCGGACCGACGTCGAGAGTCTCGTCGACGCGCTCGAGGGATCAGGTGCGCCGACTGTCCTGCTCGTCATCGACGACCTCCACATGCTCGAGGGCACCGAGGCCGAAGCCGAGCTCGAACGGCTGGTCGAACTCGCACCGCCCTGCCTGCACATCCTGGTCGCGTCGCGTCGCGCACCGGACTTCAACCTGTCACGGCTGCGGGTGGCGGGCGACCTGCTCGAACTCGACGCGGGTGACCTGCGGTTCCGCTCGTGGGAGGTGGAGCAGCTCTTCGGGTCCGTCTACGGCGAGCCGCTGCCGCCGGAGGAACTGGCACAGCTCTCGCGCCGGACCGAGGGTTGGGCGGCCGGCCTGCAGCTGTTTCACCTCTCGACCGTCGGCAAGCCGGTGGCCGAGCGCCGGCGTGCCGTGTCCTCGCTGGTCAGCGGCTCCCGCCTGGTCCGTGCCTACCTCACCCGCAACGTGCTCGAGGACATGCCGCCGGACCTACGGACCTTCCTCACCGAGACGTCCGTCCTCGGACGCCTCAGCCCCGGACTCTGCGATCAGCTGCGTGCCGCCACCGGGAGTCTGGAGTTGCTCGACGAGGTAGCGCGACGGCAGTTCTTCCTGATGCCGTTGGACGAACCCGATGCCTACCGTGTCCACGAGGTGCTCCGCACGCATCTCGAGGCGCTTCTGGTGAGTGCGGTCGGACCGGCCGAAGCACTGCGCCGGTACGCGCGCGCGGGTCGGCTGCTCGAGGACGCCGGAGCTGTGCCGGAGGCGTTGCTCGCCTACAGCCGGGCCGGTCGCAGCGCCGACGCGAGCCGGCTCCTCGGCGATCGCGGTGCACGGCTCGGCGCGGAGCCCGGCAACTGGCTGGAGATGCTGCCGGCCGAGATGGCCGATCATGACCCATGGCTCGTCCTCGCCCGGGCCCGGCGGGCGGAGGCCGACGGCCGGCTGTCGACCGCGATCAGCGCCTACCAGCGCGCCGAGGAGCAGTTCGGTGCCCTGCCGGCGGCCGACGTCGCGCGCCGGGCGCGGCACGTGGTGTCGATATGGGCGGCGACGATGCCGGTGCCGAGCGCGCACTGGTCGGCACCCGTGAGGGCGGCGCTGCGGCGCAACCCGCTGGCGTCGATGGCCGCCGCGGACAGCCTTGACTCTCCCGAGAGCCGGCTCGCGCGAGCGCTCATCCAGCTGCTGTACGGACAGCTTCCCGCCGCCAGGGCTGCGCTGTCGGAGCTCTTGACGCATCCCGGCGCCGAGGCTCCGATCCAGACCGCGGCCACCCTGGCGATCGCGATCAGTGTGCTGCTCGAGGGCGGTGACCTGGCCACCGCTCCGCTGCTGTTGTCGGCGCGACAGGCCGAGGACGGGGACCTGACCTGGCTCGGCCGCCAGCTGCGGGCGGTCGCCGCCGCCGGCGCGCACCCCGTGATGCACGCGGAGCTGGCGGCGATCGGCTCGGCCTGCGGCGCGGTCGGTGACGCCTGGGGGTCCGCGGTGGTGGCACTGCTGCACGCCGCGGCCGAACTGAGGGACGGGTCGGACCCACGGCCGGTCGCGGCGGTTGCCCAACGACGGCTGCGCGACCTCGGCGCGGGCGTCCTCGAGGCGGTGGCGATCGGGATCGGCGCGGCCGGCGCCGTCCGGTTCGACGACGCGACGAGTGACCTGCCGGCCCGGGCCCGCGCCGTCGGTCGCAGCAGCGGCTCACGGTGGGCGCAGCTGCTCGGCGCTCTCGCGTCCGGATCTGAGGCCGAGGCCCGCGGGTTCGCTGCCGAGTGCGGGGTGTCGGTCGACGCCGTCCGCTCGGGACTCCTGGCGGGCGGTGTGTCCGTGTCGACCGCGGTGGGCGCCGTCTCCGAGGTCGACCTGATGCTCGAAACGGCCGTCGATACGGTCGACATCCCGGCGGTCGACATCCCGGTCGTCCACGTTGCCAGGACCGACATCGACGCCGGGCGGCCGGCCATCCGCTGCCTCGGCGGCTTCGCGTTGGACGGTCCGGCCGGTGAGGTCGACCTCGCCGGCATCAAGCCACGACCGCAGGAACTGCTGCGGGTGCTGGCCGCCGCGGGTGGCCGGCCGGTTCCGCGCGAGGTGCTGATCGCAGCCCTCTGGCCGAACGCCGACGCCGATGGCGGCCTGCACAACCTGCACGTCGCCGTGTCGTCGCTGCGCCGATTCCTCGCCGAGGCCGTCGGCGACCCGCTCGTCGTCCGCGCCGGCCCGTCCTACCGCATCGCCGCCCCCGAATGCGTGACCATCGACGTCCTCGTGTTCGACGAACGGCTCGCCGCCGCCCGTCGCAGTGACGACCCGGCGGTCCGACGGATCGAACTGGAAGCCGCTCTCGCCGTCTACGCCGGCGACCTGCTTCCCGACGACGCGGCCGCCGAGTGGGTCGGCGAGCGTCGGGAGTCGCTGCGCGCGGAGCTCGTCGATGCGTCGCTCGCGCTGGCTGACCTGTTCCTGGCTACCGGCCTGCCGCGCGACGCCGCCCAGGCCTGCCAGACCGGACTGCGTGTGGACCGCTACCGCGATGACCTCTGGCGGTTGCTGATCGAGTCGCTCGCCCGCAGCGACGACGTGGCCGCGAGCGCACGGGCCGAACTCCGGTACCAGGCGATGCTGGCCGAGCTCGGCGTCACCGTTCCTCTTATTGCGTCACGGATGGGGACGGTGACGGGTTCGCCTCGCTGAAGAACGCGACGTCGGCGACCGAAGTCCGCAGGTACATGCCGTTCGAGCCGTGTGGTCGCGGGTAGATGCTGTTCACCGACAGCTGGACCCACTTCCCGGCGTGCGGGGCGTCGATCACCACGGACTGGACCGTCCCCAGCTCGTCCTTGAGCTGGACGGTCTGCTGACGTCCGTCCGGGAAGCTCAGCGTGACGTCCTTCGCGCTCGGACGGTCGATGAAACCCTTGCCCGCCGCGCCGTTGATGATGTCGATGCGGACGACCGTCTGCGACGTGCTGAAGCCGAAGCGGACGGTGGGGTTCCTGTCCCGGAAGCTGGCGGACCAGAACGTCGAGGCCTTGCCGTCGAGGAGCGTCTCCGGCGGCTGGGGGACGCGGTTGTAGGTCGCGAAACTGCTCACCTTCGCGATCGAGACGACGCTGGCCGGGACGGGGGTCACGACGACCGACGGCGTTGGGGTGGCGGTACCGCCGGCGCCCGGATCGTTCTTGCTGTGAGTCAGGTAGAAGTAGCCGCCGACGACCACGACCACGGCGACGACGGCCAGCACGGCGAGCGCGACCAGGAGTCCGCGGCCGCCCCCACCGCCGCCGGCAGGTCGTTCGCCGGCTTTCATCACACCGCCCGGCGGTGGCGTCCCCCCGGCCCGCGGCAGGACGGCACCATCGTGCCGGCAGAAGTTCCGGGTCGGCTCGTTGCCCCAGCCGCAGACCGGACAGATGATGTCGCCCGGCCGGATCGGCGGAACGTTGCTGGCCGGAGCACTCGCCACGGCTGCCGGCGGTGGCTGCGGTACGGCGCTGCCGGGTTGGCGTGCTGGAGCGGACGCGTCCGCCGATGGAGTCTCCGGCGGAACCTGCCGGACCATCGGCCGGGCGGCACCCGTGGTCGTCGGGCGGGTCGGCGGCTCCGTCACCGGTGCCGGGCCGCCCGGTTGGGCGCCGGGGACCGTCGGAACCTGCTGTGTCGACTGCGGATCACCGTCGAATTCGAGGAACGCACCACAGCCCGGCTGCTGGCACCACGCGGTGCCGTCAGGGTTGGTGTGTCCGCAGTTGCGGCAGACGATCACGCGGCCGTCACCTCGAGCGTGTGCGGCACGTGCGCCGGCTTGGCCTGGTTGACGAGCGCGTCAATCCGGCCGAGGTCGACCGACGTCGGATCGGCGACGCGGACCCGGACGGTCAGGGCCGGCGCATCGGAGCCCGGCAGTGCCCCGCCGGGTGCGGCCGACCACGCGACGCCACCGTTGTCGACGACCTCGGCGGCCCCACCGGTGAAGAGGCTGATCTGCGCCTCGAGTCCTTTCAGCGTTCCGCGGCGTCGGTGCAGCGACGACGCCTGCGCTACCGCAGCCCGTCGTCGTCCGTCCGGCCAGTTCTCGTCCACCGTTGCCCCTACCCAGGTCGCGAGCCACTCGACGAAATCCGCCGGTGCGATGGCGGGATCGAGATAGTGCTCCAGATTGTCCAGGGTGCACAGAATCGGCGCTAGTACATCGTCGAACGCGGCGGTGAGCCGCTGGGTGAAGTCGTCGTCGACGTACATCGCCGGCAACGTCGCCCCGATGGGGTGCGGTGAGAGCAGGCCCGGGATCGTCGCGCGCATGCTCACCTCAACCGCCCTGCACGAGAACCTGGTGCTCGTAGGAGAACACCAGCGCGTGTTCGTCGAGCACCAGCCGCTGCGTCTGATCGCCGCGTCGCCCGGTCAACGGATCGGCCGGGAACAGCCTCGCCTCGTCGACCAGTTCGACACCGTCGAGGCGCTGGAGCACCGCGTACACCTCGCCCACGTTGACCGGCCGGCCGAACGGCCAGCCGGTCCCGTCCGGCCCGCCACGTAGCGGATGGAAGTAGCGGTAGAGGGCCAGCACCGCGTCGTCGTGCAGCCGGTCGATGCTCGCCCGTGCGCGTGCGCGGATCCGGACCGCCAGAGTGACGCCCTGATAGACCGGCGGTTCGACGGTGACCCGGGCGCCGATCACGCGGCGCTCGTCGAGGTAGCTCGCGATGGCCGCCAGCGTCTGGTCGGCCGGCACCAGCTGGTCGAACACCAGCCGGCCCTCGTCGTCGTCCTCCGCAGCCGGGACGACCAGCAGCCGCACCCCGGTCGAGTCCGCGCCGGCCGGCACGCACCTGACCCGGCCGACCTCGGGTGCAGCCTGGCGGGCCAGCTGCTCGTAGTCCTCCGAGGTGACCGCTCGCTCGCGGGTGCGGAGGAGCAGCGGGCCGCGGAGCTTGGCCGACTCGACGTCCTCACCGTCGACGCCGCCGGCCGCGGGCCGCCGGTTGTCGACGCCGGTGATGTAGGGGATCGACGTCTTGAGGACACTGATGGCGTGCCGGGCGACGTTGCCGCGCCGACCTCCGCCGGTCCGGTAGGCCGGCAACCGCAAGACCGCACCCTTCGGCGGGACCGCACCGTACTGCCGCAACGAGCCGTCGGGTTCGCGGACGGCCGGACCCAGCATCAGCTCGCCGGTCGTCTCGTCGATGGTGAACACGTGATCGTTGTGACCGCAATCGGCGAACGCGTCCCGCTCCTGCCACTGCTGCCAGCCGTCCTCGTCGGCGACCTCGAGCACGAGCGGACCGTCCGGCTGCACGACCGGGCCGTGCGCCAGCGGAAACCGCTGCCCCGGCGCACCGTTGGACGTGCCGAGTTCCTCGTCGGTGACGAGCTCGCCGTTCACCGCCGTCGTCGTCCCGCCGATGGTGTGAGCGTGCAGATCCTTGATCCGCGGAGGTGCGCTGTAGGTCGGCTGGCCGGCTAACGCGGCCACCACCCGGCACCGCAGCCAGCCGGCGCGACGGTCGCCCTGGTTCGACTCGGTGTGCCCGGCCGGAACGTGCAGTTCGATGCTGCCGGCACGGTTCAGTCCGCCGGTCTCGTCGACGTCGACCTCGCACGCTTCCCAGTCGCGACCGGTCCACGCCTCCCAGACCAGCGGTGGCCGGAGCGGGTCGACACCCCGGCCCTCGATGTCGCAGTCGAACCGGAGCACCACCAGGCACCTGGGCACCGCGGTGGACAGGCCGACCAGCAACGCGTCGTCGGGTTGCGGCGGGCTCGAGAACGCCTCGAAGGGTTGCCTCGTGGAGAAACTGCCCGTCTTGTCGACCGCAGCCTGACCCGCCGGCTGCACTGCGAGGGCCGATCCCGAGCAGGGCACGATCGAGAGCGGGTCGACGATGCTGAACACGACCGGCTCACCACCGGTGCTGCTCTGGCGCATCGTCGCCACCTGGGTACCCGCCGGCACCGCCACCGGTTGGACCTGCGGCGCGGACAGCCGCAGCGTGACGTCGACCCGGGCCGCGGTCGGCGGGAACAGTGTCACGCCGAGAAGATCCAGGTAGGACAGGAAGATCCGGTCCGGCACCTGGTTAAGCCGGTAGAGCAGCAGGTCGGTCATGTAGGCGAACGTCTCGATCAGCGTCACCCCGGGGTCGGACACGTTGTGGTCGGTCCACTCGGGACACCGCTGCTGAACAAGGCGTTTCGCGTCGTCGACCAGACCCTGGAAGCGGCGGTCGTCGAGGTTGGGCGCGGGTAGACCCATGGCTCATCCCTCCCCGTCGGCGGGGATCACGTAGAACGGGAACACGAGATTGCGGGGGTCGTTGTCGCCGCGGACCGTGTAGTTGATGTCGATGTAGAGCGTGGCCTGGCTGTTCTGGTCGTAGTTCACGTCGACGCTGGCCACGTCGATCCGCGGCTCCCAGCGCAGCAGCGAGGCCTGCACCTCATAGGACACCTGGCCGGCCGTCGTCGCGTCGAGGGAGTCGAACACGTGGTCGTGCATGCCGCAGCCGAAGTCCGGGCGCATCGGTCGCTCGCCGAACGCGGTGCCGAGGATGAGCCGGATGCTCTCCTCGATCTCGGTGTCGGAGCGGACCAGGCCGATCCTGCCGGTGGAGTCGACGCGCAACGGGAACGCCCAGCCGACGCCGATCGATTCGATGGCCATGCCGGTCAGCCGATCAGCACGGTTGCGGCCGTGCCCGCCAGGGTGCCCGGCAGGCCGGCACAGATGGTGACGCTCGAGGCCGTCGTCGCGGCGGGCTTGCCCTCGATCAGGACGGTGGTCGACCCGGCGACCACCTGACCGAGCTGCGTCGGCGGTGCCATGAACGGGTCGGCCGGGTGCAGGCCGATGTGCGGCGGCGTGTTCATGCCCGAGCACCCGACGGTCGCCGCCGGCTTGCCGGCGATCAGCGTGCGGGTCGCGAGGCCGACGGACAGCGGGGCGCTGAACGGGAACGGCGGCCCGGGCTGCGGGATTCCGCTGGCCGGGTTGGGGATCAGGTGTATCGAGCAGATACCGGTGATCTGGTCACCTGCCACCGCTGCTGGGGTACCCATCTGCTTTCTCGTCTCTCTTCGTCTCGTGATCGCTGGTGGCGGGTTCGGGTCTGGGCGGGTCAGTTGAGCTTGATCGGGGTGCCGCTGACCTCGACCGGGCCGGAGCCGCTGATCGAGACCTGTGCGCCGGACAGGGCGAGTTTCGCCTGCGCCTGCAGGGTGAGATTGCCGCCGGCCTTGATCGAGATGTCGCCGTCGCCGTCGATCTCCACCTTGCCGTTGCTCGAGATCCTGATCGTCGACGTCCCTCCGTTGAGGGAGAGCCGGAGCTTGGAGTCACCGGTCAGGATCGCTACCCCGTTGTCCATGTCGTCGTCGAAGAACAGCAGGGAATTGCCTTTCTTGGATACGAATCCGCGCCTCGTCACCGCTCCGCTGGACGCGTCCACGAGGCCGTCGCCGAGCTTCGGCCGGTCCACTCCGTTGTGCAGCCCGCCGAGGACGTAGGGCCGTCGCAGGTCACCCTGCTCGAACGTCACGAGCACCTCGTCGTTGACCTCCGGCAGCCAGATGCCGCCACGGTTCGCGCCCGCGCCGATGCACACCACCCGGACCCAGTCGCTGACGTAGGTGTCGGAGAGCCAGGGGAACTTGACCTTCACCCGGCCCATGTCGTCTGGGTCGTGCACGTCGGTGACCTGGGCCGGCGCGACTCCGGGCAGGGAACCGGGGTTACCGCTCGCCCTGCGGCCGCCGTTGACCAGGCCGAGCAGCGAACGTTGCTGGCGGCCGCTGACGGTGATCGCGGTCGTGTAGCCGGTCACCGAGTCGTAGAGATGTCGGACCGCGCTCAGCGTGTACTTGCCGTCGAAGGGTGCGCCGACGAGCGCGAGGCTGATCGCGCTGCCCGCCTTCAGTGCGGGATTCCCGCGGGCCACCCCCTCGAACTCGGCGAACGCACCCCCGATCTGCTCCGCCACCGCCTTCGCCGCGGTGTCGACCTCGGCCTGGGTGCGGTACGGAACGTCCACGCCGATATAGGGCGGGGCGGCGAACGTCGTCGCCACGTCCTTCGGCGTCAGGCTGAGTTCGGCGCTGCCGGCTGCGGCCGCGGCCACCCCGACGACGGAGCGTTTCTGGGCGACGTCCCAGCCGCGCACCTGCACCTGGTTGACCTGCTCGGCGGCGGTGACGACGGCGCGGAAGCTCAGCAGGTTCGTGCCGAGCGCGAGCTGCAGCGGGTTGCTGCTCGTCAGCGTCCCCGCCGCCGGGCCACCGTCGGCCGACACCGGTTTGCGGAAGTTCAGCTTCCCCTCGGCCACCGCGACCTCGTAGCCGACCTCACGGGCCAGCCCCCACAAGAAGTCCCAGTCGGCCTGATTCCCCTGTGCCACATGAGGATGCGTGGTCGTCGTCGAGTCGATCATGCCGGGAGTCAGACCGGCGAGCTGGGCGACCCGCTTCGCCACGTCGGCGTAGGTGACGTCGGTGTAGGTCTCGGTCCGGCGACCCCGCAGGAGCCGGTGCGACTGGTCGTAGCCGCGGACGATCGTGTAAGTGCCGCCAGGGTCGTGCTCGGCCTCGAGTGCGGTCACTTCACCGCTCAGCAACGGCTTTCCGGGATCGGCCGCACTGCTGACGCTGATCTTGACCTTGGCGCCGATGCTGAACTTACCGTCGGCCAGCACCGAGCGGGCGGGGTCCCGGAATGTCAGCGAGAAGGCGTCGGGGAGCGCCACCGAGCAGTCGACGACGGCGATCACCATCGCCTTCGCGACGTCGGCGGGAAGGGCCTGACCCTCCACCGTGACGAGGAAGTTGTTGCTCGCCTGCTGCTGCTCGGTCAATGTCGGCTCATCCCCTGGCCACGGCTACCGCATCGGCGCTCGCCGGGTCGGCGGACGCTGGGATGACGAGGCTGCGGCCCGGACGCAACCGCATCGGGTCCTCGATCCGGTTCGCGTCCGCGATCACGCGCCAACGGGTCGGGTCGCCGTACTCGGCGTAGGCCAGCGACGCGAGGCTGTCGCCGGCCACGACGGTATGGCTGCGGGTCGCCTCGAGCGCTCCGGAGGTCGGGTTCTGGTTGCCCGGCCCGTTCGGGACCTCTTCGAGCGTGACCTGACAGGCAGCGCGGATCGGCTTTCCGTCGGGCCGGAACATCGTGAACTTGGCGCTCACGCTCTTGAGGTAGGCGTTGAAATAGACTGCGGGTCCCCAGACGAACTGGACGAACGGTGGCAGCGGCTTCTGCTTCGGGATCGAGCCGGGGAGCGGGACCAGGCAGGCCATCAATGTCTCGACGTCCTTGGCGACATCTTTGCCGGACCCGATGGAGGCGTCCATGAACAGCTCGAGGGTCAGCGTCCGCCCTTGTGCGCCGACGAATTCGGGCATCGCCGTCTGGGTTGCGCCCTTGGCCGGCGTGCGCTTCCATTCGGCGGACTTGGCGATCGTGTACTCCTTCGGGTTGAACCCGAACTCGAGTTCGGCGCGGCCGTTGACCGACGTGCGGCCGCCGGGGCCCTTCTTCGACGACTCGAGGAACACGATGCGCGCCTTCTCCAGTTTGGTCGCCATCGCTCAGCCCGCCAGGAAGCCGTGGTGGGCGAGCTCGAGCGTCTCGGTGGCGACCTTGGCCGAGTCGACCGACATCGACGGCCCCTGCCAGCGCACCGGCAGCACGCCGGTGAGGCTCCACTGCCACACCTCTTTGCTGTCGATCGTCATCGCCACGATCCGCGCCGTCGTCCGCTCCGGCGTTCCGGACATCTTCGCGAACCAGGCCGCGACCTTCGCGGTGTCGGCGTTGACCGGCCGGGTGAGTTTCACGTTGGTGTACTTCATCCGGCCGGGGAGCTGATGGACGAAGGCGTTGTTGCCACCTTCCTCCCGCTGCTCCATGGTCACCTCGACCCCGATTCCCTCGCAGGCGGTGAATGTGCCGAGCGGGCATGCGTCGATCTCGACCTTGAAGCAGACACTGACCGCAGGGTCCGCGTTGGGATCAGCCATGTCTCATCCTCCCGAATGGGCCGTGCGTCGGTGCTGGGACGGCGTGCTGCCGGCGGTCATCGGCGCAGATCGGTGATTGCGCCGATGCGCTCGCGATCGAGCCGGAGTTCGGCGGCGAGCCGTCCGCGCAGGCGGTCGTAGAGCTTGCGGGCGAGATCGTCGAGGTCCGGAGCGGCCGTCGCGACACTCCCGCCGCTGGGCGTGGCTGCGGCGGGGGTCGCCTCCTCGGCCTGCCTGGCCACGGTGGCCACCGGGTTGGCCGACTCGACGGCCGCACTGCGGTCCGGCTCCCGCGACACGACCGCTACCGGCTTGGGAATCGGCGCGGGTGCAGGTGCGTCCTGGGCGGCCGCGCTCAGGCCGAGCCGCGAAACCGTGGCGAGGGATGCCTGCGCCTGGGTCGGCCATGCGAGGGACGGACTCGTCAAGCTGGTAACGGAGTTCGAGGGCGGCGTCGACCAGGAGGTCGCGTCCGGCCGGGCCGTCGATGCAGCCGGTCCGGCGGACATGAGAGTGGCGACGGGTCCGGACTCGGCCGGTGCCCAGCTGTCGAGCGGGACGCCGGATCCGTTGCCGGCGGTAGGGGCGATCGAGCTCGAGCGCTGGAGTGCGATTGCCGGTGGCGCGGATGATCCGCCGGTCGGCTGCGAGCCGACCGGCGCAGCCATCTGGAAGCGACCGGCGACGGGGGATCCGAACGGACGCAGGGGCATGTCGCCGACGAGAGCTCGGCGTGGGACCGCTTCGGCCGCGGGCTGTCGGCAGGATCCGCCGAGGGCGGGTAGCACCAGCCGTGGTGGGATCGTGGATCCGGGCGGGACCAGTGCGGCGTCGGCCTGGGGCGAAGCCGCCGACCGCATCGCGGAAAGAGGTGCGGCGGACGCTTCCGGATAGCCGGTCGGCTCGGCGTGGACCGCGTGGCCGGACACGTCGAGCGATCCGATCGGGACGGACCCCACCGTCGGCGCAACCAGGGGCATGGACACCGAAGGCGCAGGAATCGTCGACGGGTCGACCGTCGACGGATCGCTGGCCGGCGTCACGATCGGACCGGAGGTACTGCGCTGGACCGGAACCTGGGCCGGCGGCGCCGACCGGACTCGCATCTCACGCAGTGGTGCGCCGATTCCTCCTGGCCGGGTACGCCACGAGGCCGGCGCCGGTGACGCAGGCACGGGCGCCGCTGGAGCGGCCGTGTCGGAGTGCCCAGCTGTCGTCGGCTGAACTGTCGGCATCGTCATCGGGAACTCGGCGGGGGTCCGGACGGTGTCGAGTGCCGCACGTCCGCCTGGCGCCGGCGCGGTGGTCGCCATCGGCACGGCGTGGTCCACGGGCGACCCGGCCGTCGGGGACGCATCGTGGCGCGCGCCCAGCAGAGGTGCGGTGCCGACGAGGCCGGCGGCCCGGTCACGCTGCACGTCCGGCTCCGCAACGGCAGCCTCGACACCAGTCTCGGCGGGTGGCACGGACTCGGCCGGCAGGAGTGACTCGACCGTCGGTAGGGACTCCGTACGTAGCTCGAGGACCGGATGGTCGACGGGCGGCGCGGACACCATCGCCGAACGCGTCGGCTCCCTCGACTGGGTTGCCGGACCTGAGGTCGCCAGTCGCGAAACGGCGTGGGCACGGGTGGCCGCCGGCTGGCGCAACGGCAGGTCGGTGACCGGAGCATAGGGCTGCGGCCGCGCCAGGTCGGCGGTACCCACCGCCCGTCGGCAGACACGAGATGCTCCAGCGGGGCGAGGAATGCGGGTGAGTGCCACGACTGCAGGCCGGCCTCGAAGGTGGCGGAGTCGAGCACGACGGGCTGCTCGGCGACGACCCGCTGGATCGCCGGCAGGCCGGCCCAGTGCGCCGGTCGTGACGACGGCTCCAGCGGAGCCGGTGCGGGCGCGGCGCCGGGCGCAGCTGCGGCGGATCGCCGCCTGGGCAGCCACATGCGGCTCACCGGCCCTTGCCGGAGAGCCGCTGATTGATGTGCGCGATCTCGTCGACGAACCGACGACGTTCGGGATGTTCGAGGTCGAGGAGATCGTCGAGCGGCCAATGCAGGTGGTAGGCCACGTAGGCGATCTCCTCGTACAGCGCGTCCGGGGCGTACGTCACGATTCCCCCAGGCGGCTGCCCGCGAGATCGACGGCGAACGAGTGGTGGCACTCCGGGCAGCGAACCGATGCGCGGGTGCTGCCCTCGGTGTTGACCCGCCGGTAGAGGTCCTGCAGAAACGCCAGATCACTGGCGAACAAGGCTTCGACGACCCCGACGTGGATGTCGTCGATCGACCCGAGACGGGTGATCACGCGAGCCAGCAGCACGACGGTCAGGTACGCGGGATTCTCCCGCACCCGGTCGTCGCGCAACGGCACGAGCTCGTCCCGAGCGGTGGCGAGCCGCATGACGCCGGAGCGGTGGACGGTTCCGTCGTCGTCGACGTAGCCGCGGGGGAGTTCGAAACTGAACGACGTGCGGAGCGGGTCGACCCCCGCCGACAGTCCGTGCGACGCGGAGGCAGCGGCATCGGCCGTCACCGTCTCGCGACGCATCATGCAACCTCGAGATGCTCGTAGGTGACCACGAGCTTCTCGGTGAGCACGCTCGTGTCGCCGGCCTTCAACGACCCGATCTCGAGGCTCTTGGGCCAGGCGTTGGTCAGCTTGTAGCGCTTGAGCGGCTTGCCTTCGAAGTCGTAGACGATGATCGCTCCGCCCTTGCGGCTGGCGGCCATCTTGCCGAACTGGGAATCCTTGACCCACTTCTCGAAGCTCTGGTCACCGGTCAGCCCGCGGGTGAGTGTGACCTCGCCTGCCTTCGGCCGGCCCGGGAGTTTCTTGATCACGTACTTGCCGTCACTGGTGTTCTGCTTGAGCTCGATCACGTCCTGCTCCATCTTCAGGCCGCTGACCTCGGAGATCTGCTTGATGACGACGCCGTCGATCTCGAGTCCGAACGAGTGACCGACCGAGCTGTCGAGATCGGGAAGTGCCATCTGTTTCTCCTGTTCGGTGGGGGTTGTGCGTGACTGGGTTGGTTATTCGGCGACGAGGCTGGTGCCACCGGAGAACTGTGCGAGCCGGAAGACGACGAACTCGGCGGGCTTGACCGGGGCGATGCCGATCTGGCAGATGACCTGGCCGGCGTCGATTCCCTCGGACGGGTTCGTCTCGCTGTCGCACTTGACGTAGAACGCCTCGTCCGGTGTGAGTCCGAACAGCGCACCCTTGCGCCATTCGTTGACGAGGAAGGCGGCGATCGTGCGGTTGATCTTCGCCCACAGTGCTTCGTCGTTCGGCTCGAACACGACCCACTGGGTCGCAGCCATGATCGATTCCTCGAGGTAGTTGAACAGCCGTCGCACATTGATGTAGCGCCACGCCGGGTCGCTCGACAGCGTCCGCGCCCCCCACACCCGGACACCGCGGCCCGGGAAGAAGCGGATGCAGTTGATCCCGACCGGGTTGAGGAGATCGTGCTCTGGCTTGGTGATCTGGAGTTCAGGGGCGAGCGCGCCGCGCACGATCTCGTTCGCCGGCGCCTTGTGGACGCCGCGGGTGTCGTCGTTACGGCCCCAGATGCCGGCCATGTGACCACTCGGCGGCACCGACATCGTGGTGCCGGACAGCGGGTCGAACACCTTGACCCAGGGCCAGTAGAGGGTGGCGTACTTCGAGTCGTAGCCGGCGCGTTCCACGCGCCATTCCTTGATCTGCTGGGCGTTGAGGCCCGGCGGGGGATCCAGGATCGCGATCCGGTCGCCCATCAGCTCGCAGTGCGCGATCATCGCGAGCTGCACGGCCTGGACGGCGTCGAGATCGAGAAGTCCACGCTGGTAGGCGGCGAGCAGGTCGGGGACGCACACCATCGTGACCTCGTCGACGGCTTCGAGCCCGCTGAACCCGGTCCGCTCCGCCGAATCACCGACGTAGTCGTCGGCACCCAGTGTGCTGGGCAGCGGGTCGGTCGCGCCGGCCAGGGTGGTCGCCCCGTCCGGCGGACGTTCGAGCTGGGTGGCCGGGTCGGGCTCGAGAAGCTCGATCAGTTTGGACTGGGCCTTCACGACGGTGACCGCGTTCTGCCGACCCTTCTTCGACGTGACGTTCTCGAACGTCTCCGCGACCTGTCCGTCCGCGGTCTTCACGGTCAGCGTGAACGCGTCCGGCGCCGGCGAATCACCCGTCGCAGGTCCGACGTCGACGGTGATCCCGTTGCCTGCGGTCGTGTTGTCGATCGCGCGCACCTGGTAGCCGCCGACCGAACCGGACGCACCACTGGTCAGCTGGGCGCGGGCCTTGCTGCCGGTGGCGGAGTCCTGGCCGATGCGGACGATGTAGCAGAGGCCGCCGCCGTTCATGAAGTAGCCGTAGACGGAGTGCGCGAGGTAGGAGCCCTCGACGAACTCGCCGAAGGTGCTGGTGAACTGGGTCCAGTTCGTCACCAGCGTGGGGGTGTGGAACGGGCCCTGTGACGCGATGCCCACGAAGGCCGCGACGGCTGTGCCGACGCCCTCGATGGGCCGCGAGCCGGCCTCCACTTCCTCGACGTAGACGCCGGGGGAAAGATACGTCGGCATGCGGGCCTCCTGATTGCGTAATGGTCACAAGGACAGTCGCGCGTCCCAGCGGGGCGGACAACGTCCGAGCGGCCGACCGGGAGGGAACACGTGGGTGCCCGATCAGGCAGCCGGCTTGGGATCGTCCCGGTTCAGAAGAGCTGGCGGCGGCTTAGGGTGCGGTGGGTCAGGGTGCGGCGGGGTAGTTCACGACCGCGTTCGAGGCCTCGGTGCCAATCTTGGTATGGCCGGTCGGCACGAGTGGGTAGATCCAGCGCTTGCCCTCGGTCAGCGTCGGGCCGATCTCGATGTCGTGCCAGCCGCGCAGGTCACGCAGTTTGCTCTGCTTGAGCAGGGTTTCCAGCATCGTCAGCCACACGCCGCGGAAGCCCGGCTGGCGCACCGACAGTGGGGCCGGCAGCTGCGCATCGAATGCGGCGATCGCGAGTTGGTCGGCCTCCATCGGCGTCTTCGCCGGCCCGAACCGCTGGCCGGCCATCGTCGTCACCACCCGGGTGATCAGGCCGTACGTGAGGTCGTACGCACGCTGCGCGTCGTCGAGGTGTTCCTGCTCCCCTTGGGCGATACGGGCGGCCATCGCCGGGCTGACACGGTGCCAGGCGGTGAACGGGCCGCCCTTGGCCGCCACCGACCGATCGCCCCAACGGTGGTCGCCCGCAGACGGGAAGAGCGCCTCGTGGACCGCGTCGGGCGAGGCGACCGGCGGATCGACGGTGACGAAGCGATCCGCGCCGGGCTTGGCCGCGACCATGCTGGTCGAGAAGTTCGGGGAGACGAACGCTCCCGAAAGCTTGATGCCGGTCCAACCGGCGGCGCTCGGCTCGTGTGCCTGGATGGCGTTCAGGCCACCCGGCGGTGCCTGCGCGGCGACCGTCCCGGCATGCAGGTCGAGCCGGCCGCCGGGTCCGGCGGTTGCCGAGCCGCCGTCAGCGGCGGCGATGTCGGACAGGGTTGCCGTCCGGATGCTCGACAGCAGCTGGGCGACGGCGGCGTTGCCGGCGGTGTGCTGGAGATGGGCGAGCTGGCGGATGTGTGGCGGTGGTTCGTCGGCCACCGCGCGCTCGATCGGCGCCGACGGGTGTCGGCGCGTGCCGCGGTGCCCGTGCGTGCGCATGTGTCCTTGGTACACCCGAGCGGGAATTGCACCAAGGGGCAGCCACGGAAACCTGTGCAGCGGCCGGTGTCGGGGCTAGCGTGCGAGGGTGCTGTCCCGGCGAGCGAGGGAGTTCGAATGAGGGATCACGTCGACGACGTCGCGATACGCCCGGCCCGGCTGGTCGGTGCGACGCCGGACGCCGCGGTCAACCCGCAGCACGCGGCCGTATTGCGGCTCCAACGCGAGGCCGGCAACGGGGCGGTGGCGTCGCTGATGGAGGACGACCGGTCACCCGTGCTCGACGTCGTCGGCTCCGGCGGTGGCTCGACGCTGCCGGCGCAGACCCGTGCCGGCATGGAGGCCCACTTCGGCGCCGACTTCAGTGGAGTCCGGGTACACACCGGCGAATCGGCGGCGGCGTCGGCCCGGTCGGTGCAGGCGCAGGCCTACACGGTCGGCGACGACGTCGTCCTGGGTAGCGGCATCGACCCGACCAGCGCGTCGGGTCAGCGCACCCTCGCGCATGAACTCACGCACGTGGTCCAGCAGCGAGCCGGCGACGTCGACGGAACGCCCGCCGGCGGCGGCATCAGCGTGAGCGACCCCAGCGATCGGTTCGAGCAGGAGGCCGAACGCGTCGCCGACCACGTGACGAGCGGGCCCACCGATGCCACGACGGCCGTCAGCGGCGCGGCCGTGGGTGTGCAACGCGAGGGCGAGATCGACGAGCAGAAGCCCGAGGACGAATCACTGCAGGCGATGTCGATCCAACGCGAGGGCGAGACCGAGGACAAGTCAGAGGAAGAACAGCTCGGAGGCTGACGCTCGCACGGAGGCGACACCTGCCGTCAGCTTCATACGGCTTCGGTCAGCCGGTGCCGGACGGTGGTCGTCCCGTCGACACTGCATGTCAGCACCCTGACCTCCCCGCCCGCGAACCCCGACGCGAGCGTCAGCCGCGCGTCGTCGTCCACGGCGATCGTCGGGAACTGCCCGGGCTCCGCCACGCCGGTCTCGAGAACGACCGAATTCATTCGGAGGTCGACCACGCGGACCGCGTGCACGTCGGCCAGCCCGTTCCAATCTGCCGTCAACGTGGCGACGAAGCGGCCGCCGGCTGAGGAGGCACTGAGTCCGCGACCCGGCCACGGACGGGTGTCGGCCTGCGTCCACGCGTCGTCGTCCGTCCTCTGCAGAATGCGCAACGAGGAGAGGTCGAACACACCGATGCACTCTCGATCCGATCGCGCCGGTGCGAGCGGCCACAGCACTCCCTGCGGCTCGGACTGTGCTCCATCGCCCGTCCACATGTCGACGCCGGCGATGGTGGCGAGCCGCCCGAACCAAGGCCCGGTGTCACCGTCGGCACCGGCGAAGCCCCAGAACGCGACGGCTTCCGGGGTTGCGAGCAAGCCCTCGAACACCGCGGCGCCGACGTCGATGCTGCTGGTCGACTCAGCGGTCGCCGGATCGACGAGCTCGACCCACGACCGATCACCGGTCAGCCCGATCGCGATCAGGCCGTCCGCGACCGCAAGTGCCCCGGCGTCGGCATCGAACGCCCGGGTCCAGCGGACCCGGCCGTCCGGAGCGAGGCTCGAGACGCTCCGGGCGCCCGCGACGACCACCCCGTCCGACCCCCAGGAGGCCAGCGCGACAGCATGGGTGGTCGACACGCGATGTGGGCCGGTGTGATCGATCAGCCATACGCCTTCGCCATCAGCACAGGCGATCCGTTGGCCGTCGGGACTGAGGACGGGTCGTGGGGGTACCGGTGTGTGCGTCATCGCAGCAACCGCCGGATCTGCGCGAGCGGACGTCCGGTCAGGTGGGCACCGATCAACTGCTGCATCGGGGTGGACGCGGCCACGTCCCGCTTGTCGGCCGGCTGCAACGCCCCTACGGCGTTCCTGACCGCAGTGACGTTCGCGTTCGGCGCGGCCGGGGTGTCGGCGGCGCAGTCGGCGTGCGAGGCCGCGGTCAGCGCGGTCGCGAGGTCGGCGATGCGGATCGAGTTGTTCTGGTTGATCGAAGCCGGGAGCCGGAACGCGACGACGCCAGTGCGGAACACCCGGGCAGCGGGCGCGAGTGCTGCCTCCGCATCCCAGGCGGTCTTCACGTATGCGTACACCGGGTCAGTGTAAAGATTCTGGAATATGCCGAACTGTCGCGCGTTCCAGTCCGCGCCCATCCGTCGGACAACGCGCCTCGGCGAGAGTGCGTTGAATTCCTTGCTGCCCAGCCAGTACGCGCGGAACTCGCTCTTGTACATCTCCAGCGCGTCGGCTCCGTGCGCGTCGGCGTCGTGCTGGACCTCGTGCATCAGCACGCCGAGCAGGTAGTCTCGCCCCTGCGCGATCGTCGACTCCATCTCGGCCAGGTGATTGGCGGAGTCCTGGAAACCGTCGACCGTCGGACTCGACTGGACGCTGACGCCGGTGTTGTCGAAGCCCTCGGTCGGCATCTTCCGTCGGTAATACTCCGTGCCCGAGTAGAGATCCCCGCTGGGGAACGAGAAATAAGCTGCACCCCCAGGACTTCCGGCGGCCGCTGCCCGCGCTGCCGAGTCATGCGTGCGCGTCAGCAGGTAGAACGGTGTGCGGCGAGACCGGATCCATTCACACGTGTTCTTCAACCGGCGGTCTGCGTTCTGTAGGAATCCTGCGTCGATCCACCCCCGCACGGTCAGGCGGTTGGCGTCGTGGCGGAGCTTGGCGGCCTCGTACACCGCGATGTCGGCCGTCTCGGATGCCGCGAGGGGTCCACTCAGGCCTGCTCCGAGCGCCAGCGGAATGCCCATCAGGAGGCGTGCCTTCGCCGCGGAGATCGCGGCCATCGTCTGTGGGAGCAGCACCGGGAGGACGTTGGGCCCGGATGCGTCGAGCACCGCCCGTTCGCCGTGGGCGGCCGGAGTTCCGTAGGCCACGTCGCTGAGCAGGCCGTTCGTGTGCACGAAGTCCTGGATCGCCGCGACGTCGGCTTTCGCGTTCGATTGTCCGTCGCCGACCCCGCCGCTCAGCGCGAGCCGCAACTGGGTCTGGGCGACCGGTGCGGCCAGCGAGGAGTCCCGGCTCTGCAGGAGAGCGGCGGCCGTGCCCGGGATGCGGCCGACCGGCACGATCGTCCCCGGCGGAAGGGCCGACACCACGGGATGCTCGGTGTTGTAGACGGCATCCGGCATCGCCCAGATGCTGTGCAGACGGTCCATCACCATCAGGACGCTCTCGCGAACGTTCGCGCCCCACCCGTCGGAGTCCGACACCAGCCCGCCGCCGCTGACCGGGATCATGTAGCGCTGCAGGACAAGCGTGGTCACCTGGTTGCCGGCCGTGCGTTGCAGCTCCAGTGTCGACGCTGGGGTAGCCGCCGGTGCTGGACGCAGCAGCCGTCGTGTGCCGTCGGCCGCGCTCCCGGCGGCGGGCACCGGGCCGTGTAGGTGTGTCGGTCGCACCGCTCGTGGACGCGGCAACGACCGGTCGGTCATCGCAGCCTTCTCAGCGCCGCAGCAGTTCGTGATAGCGGCCGAACTCCGACTCACCCGAGAGCCGACCGAGTTTGCGGTACTCCTGGTGTACGGCGCGCACCAGATCGGCCATCTCGACCGGCCGGCCCGCCGACGCGGCCAGGTAGGCGGCGGTCAGGGCGATGCTCCGGATGCTGCCTCCCGACAGCTCGAACGCCCGGGCGCAGAACTCCAGGTCGAGATCCCCGCCGCGGGGCAATGCCGAACCCAGGCAGCGATCCCACAACCGCAGGCGATGCGTGTCGTCGGGCATCGGGAAGTCCACCACCGCGTCCAGCCGGCGGGTGAACGCCTCGTCCACGTTCGCTCGCAGATTGGTGGTGAGCAGCACGATCCCGTCGAAGCTCTCCATCCGCTGAAGCAGGTAAGCGGTTTCGACGTTCGCGTAGCGGTCGTGGGCGTCACGGACCTCCGACCGCTTGCCGAACACCGCGTCCGCCTCGTCGAACAACAGCACACCGTTCACCCCGGCGGCCTCGGTGAAGATCCGCTCGAGGTTCTTCTCGGTCTCGCCGACGTACTTGTCCACCACCGTGGCGAGATCGACGACGTAGAGGTCGAGCCCGAGTTCGGCGGCGATCACCTCGGCAGCGAGGGTCTTGCCGGTGCCGGAGTCGCCGGCGAACAGCGCGCTGACCCCGCGGCCGCGGCCCCCGCCGGGCCGCATCCGCCAGCTCCCGAGGACCTGTTGCCGATTCCGGGCGCGATCGGCCAGTTCGCGCAGCTGCCGGACATGCTCGTCCGGGAGTACGAGGTCAGGCCAGCCGACTGCCGGCTGCACCCGTCGCGCCAGTCGGTCCAGCCCCGCGGCGTTCTGGTCGCGGGCACCGGCACGCAGGTGCTCGCCGGTGACGACGGTGCCCTCGTGCGCCGCGTGGAGGAGACCCGCCTGCGCCGCGCGACCGACCTGCTCGGGCGACAGCCGGAACTGCGCGGTCTCGGTCACCGCGTCGACGTCGAAACCGGCGAGGTAGGCCTGCCACACGTTGTAGCGCTCGGCCGGACCCGGCTCGTCCACCTCGAGGGTCAGCGGAACGCTGCGGGACCACCGCGGATCCCAGGTGCCGCGTCCGGTGAGGACGACCCGGCAGGCCTGGTCGGCGAACGCGCGGATCGCAGCCGGGTCGAGTTCGGCCAGTACCTCGACGGGTCCGACCACCAGATGCGCTCCAAGCAGGAGGGCTTCGCGGGCCGCGACCCGTGCCAGCACGGCGATGTCGGCTTCCGGGCCGATCCGCTCGGCGTCCAGCACGACGGTCGGCCCGGCCGCGGTGACCCGGTCGCGGGCGATGCCGGTCACCGGCTCCCGCAGGTAGACCAGCCGCACCTGCGGTGCCAGCGTCAGCGGTTCGGCCGGCAATGAAGGCGGGCAGTAGCCGCGTACCACCGGATCGAGGCGGTCGTCCCCGAGCAGGTGCGCGGTGACGTGGTCGGGCACCCGAAGAGACCGGCCCAGGTAAGGACGCTCGGGTTCCTCCACGAGCATCAGCCCGGCTTCCGCGAGCCGCGGTACCCGGCTTCGATCGCCGGCGTCGGTGGGGTCGCCACCCGCCAGTTCGAGGGCGAGCCCGATGCTCGCGCGACGTCGGGTCACATCGTCGTTTAGGTAGCCGTAGAACCGTTCGAAGCGCGGATCGAGGTCGGGCGCGAGCGCGACCAGCAGCAGCCGGACGTCACGGTCGTCGAGCGCGAACGCGGCCGCCAGGGTGTGCAGCCGGGTCGGCACGGCGGCCCTGGCCGCGTCGTCGTCGGCGACCGCCTCGGCCTGCAGGAAGTCGGTGTCCGGAGTGGCCGGTGGAACCGGATCAGCAAGCAGGCGGTCGATCTGATCATCGGTGATGTAGAGACCGCGAAAGGGGTCGTCGGGTGCCGGGTCGAGACCACGACGGCGGTCCACCGCCCGCCGCACCAGGCCTTCCAAGCCGGTGAGACGGTCGAGCAGATGCTCCGGGCCGCCGTTGGGCACCACCGGTGGCCGTTCGTAGCGGCTCATCTCTTGCGGACATGGAGAATGCGCCCCGGCTGCGACGGCGTACCCGCCTGCACGGTTTCGTCGATGGTGAACGTTTCCGCCGGTTCGCCACCACCGCCGCGGCGACGGCCGCCGGCGCTGTCGCCGTCGAGGGTGAACCGAGGGTCCTCCCGCACCAGCGGCGCGGCCTCGTAGCGAACCCCGGTGTCGATCGGCGCGCTGATCTGTACGTCCAGTGACGGCTTCAGATCGCCGCCGAGAGCGGTCCACACGTCCGACCAGGACCTGTCCTCCGGAGGCGGTAACGCCACCGTCACGGCAACCGGCAGACCCAGCTCGGCGAGCTGGCCGGTCAGCGTGTCGTCGGGCAGTTTCTCGTGCCTGAGCAGCATTCCGAGTACTGCCGACAGCAGCCGGTGCTCGTCCTCGGGCCGTTGCGTCCAGGCGGTGACGAGATAGGCGAGCTTGATGTAGCGCGGCGGCAGCCGACGCGCGGTGATCCGGTGGCCGGCGTCGTACTCGTTGAGCATCCCGCGTTCACGACGCCGCAGGTCCTCGCGGATGTCGTAGAGGTAGACGTCGACGGTCGGAGCGTTCCGGCGCGACGCCCACTCGCGGGTCGGCGCGTCGAAGACGACGTCGACACCGTCACCGGTGAACGACTCGCGCTTGACCAGGGTCATCAACGCCTGGTCGACCTCTTGGATCACGCTGCGACCCTTCCTCCCCGACGCCGTCGGCGACAGCCGTACGCGGGCACCGACACGGGCGCGTCCGGTTGCCCGTTCGGGCATCCGCGGTCAGATGATGCCGGCGCGCAGGGCGTAGGCGACCGCGTGCGACCGGTTCCGCAGCTGCAGCCGGGCGGTGATGTCGTGCAGGACGTTCTTCACCGTGCGCTCGGAATACGACAGCTGGCGGGCGATCTGGGCGGTGTCGAACCCGTCCGCGACGAGCCGGAGTACCTGCGCCTCGCGATCGCTGACGCCCGTCAGCGACAACCCGCGCGGCGCGAGGACGGTGCGCTGGAGGTGGCCGACCTGATCGAGCAGCCGGCCGAGCAGATCCGGTGGGACCGTGCCGTCGCCGGCCGCGGCCGTCCGGATCGCGGTGACGAGCCGTTCGGCACTGGCATCGGCCCGCCGGAGTACACCGCAGGCGCCGGCCTCGATGGCCGAGAGCAACGCGGCGTCGTCGATGCGGGTGACGACCAGTAGTGCGCGACCGTGACCCGATCGTTGGATGCGCCGCAGCAGTGCGACCGCCTCGTCGTCCACCTCGTCGGCGACGACGATGGCGACCGGTGCGACCGGCCCGGCGGGTGCGTCCTCGCCGACCACCCGCACCTCGGGTCGGAAGTTGAGTGCGCTCGCCATGCCCGATCGCGAGATCGGGTCACGAGCATGGATGACGACCGGAATGGGTGCAGACACGACGACTCCTACTGAACGGCGGCTTCCAGTGCTGCCGAGGCTGCCGTATGTGCCTCAACGCCCACTCCACGTGGGCTCAACGGCCTGCAGATCTGCCCGAAAGGGCGACCGGACGGCGATGGCGGCAGGCTTACCTGCGGCTTATGGTCCGGGCATGGGTGCAACTGCGCGGCTGTCGGACAAGCTGCTCCGGGTCGACTGCGGCAAAGAGACGCTCACGACGGTGACGGTGCGCAACACCGGTGCGGTCGTCGACGAGTTCACCTTCGTCGTGCTCGGTGAACCAGCGGCGTGGACGACGGTGGAGCCCGCGTCGTTGTCGTTGTTCCCCGACGGCGAGGGCACCGTGTCGGTCCGGTTCGCACCACCGCGCGACGCCACCACACGGCAGGGCACGATGCCCTTCGGGGTAAAGGTTTCCTCGCGTGAGGATGCGGGCGGATCGACTGTCGAAGAGGGCAACGTCGACGTCGTCCCGTTCGTCGAGCTGTCCGCCGAGCTCGTGCCGCACACCTCGCACGGTCGCCGCAGCGGCTCCCACGAGGTGGCCGTCGACAACCGGGGTAACGCCGCTGTCGAGGTCGCGCTCGCGGCGACGGATCCCGACAGCGCGTTGCGGTTCCGGTTCAGCCAGCCCGTGCTCAACGCCGCACCGGGCACCGCATCGTTCTCGAAGGTGCGGGTGTCCGCGCAGGGTTACCTGTGGCGGGGCACGCCGCAGGCGGTGCCGTTCGCCGTCACCGTCACGCCGGTCGGGCAGCCGCCGATGCGACTCGACGCGTCGTTCCAGCGGCAACCGGTGATCGCCGCGTGGATACCGCGCACGATCGCTGTGCTGTTCGTCCTCGTACTCGCCTCGGTCGCGGTGTGGAAGGGAATACTGCAGCCGCAGGTCGTCAAAACGGTCGCGAACGCACCCGCGGTGCAGGCGGCGAACCGCAATATCCAGCAGGTTGCGGACGAGACCGGGGTCAAGCTCGCAACACCTGCCCCGACCTCCTCGGCGAGTCCGACCCCGTCGGACGGGACCGGCGGTGCCGGCGGCACGACGGCGCTGGGAAACGCGGTCAGCGTGCCGGTGGATGTCGAAGTCGCGCCCGGGACGGTGAAGACCGTCGTCCTCGCGTTCCCCGGCACTTCACCTACCTTCACCGTCTCCGGTGTCCTCGTGCAGAATCCGTTCAACGACGCGGGGATCGTCGCCGTCCAGCGGATCGACGCGGCGCATCCGGACAACCCGCCGGCGAACCTGATCAGGCAAGCCCTGTTCAACCAGGCGAATCCGTCGGTCACGCTGACGCCACCGGTGGCGTTCGTGCCCGGGGACACGCTGCAGGTTGACATCACGTGCACACAGCCCGGTGCGATCCCGCGGGCCGACCCCACGACTGTGACCCCGAACAAGAACTGCAGCATCGGCGTACTCGTCGGCGGTTACGTGCGCGGGGCGACCGCGGGGCCGACGCCGACGGTGCTGCCGCCGAGCACGTCGCCATGACCGCTTCCATGCCTACCATGGCCCGATGTCTCGCTACGTGGTCGTCGCGCCGTTGACGCCGATGTCGGTGGGCGATCGGTTCATCACCCGCGAATGGCCGCTGCACGTGACCCTCGTCCAGGTGTTCACAAGCGAGGCGACGGCCGCCGCGATCGGGCAACGCCTCGCTGCCGTCGCCGACGGGTCCCCGACGATCACGGTTCTTGCCGGCGACGACGAGGACTTCGGTCCCTCGCGGACGATCCCGGTCACGGTGATGGAGCCGTCCCGCACGCTCCACGCGCTGCACGCCGCGTGCGTGGCCGCCATCGACGGGCTCGGTCCGGTGTATGCGAACCCGGAATACATGGGCGCGGGCTACCGGCCGCACGTCACGGTCAAGCGGCAGGGTCGAGTGAGCGCAGGGGACGTGCTGGAGCTCCGGCAGGTCGCGCTGGTCGACATGGATCCCGGCCAGCGGGACGGCGGCCGCGAGGTGCTCGCGGTGTGCGCGCTCGGACGCTGACATCCCGCTCGGTCCCGCTCCGCGCTGCCGTCCGGCCTGACGTGCAGTGCAGAGCAAGGTCTCGACGACCACGCGCGGAGACGATTCTGTGAACAGTTCCTGCGCAGGCCTCGTCCGCCACGGCTCGACAGCCCTGTCACCAACCGGGGTAGCGGTCCGTCCATCGTGTGCTCGGTCCACCGTCACTGTGGTGCAGGCGGTCGCCGCTGGTCAGCTCGAGGCCCAGGTCGTCGGCCAGCACCACGATCGTGCTCCGGCCCTCGACCGTGAACACCAGCTCGGGCGGCAACGCCGTCTCGCCGTGCAGGGCACCGAGCAGCTGCCCGCAGATCGAGCCGATTCCGGCGCTGTTGCCCGAATGGCTGACGGCGAACGCGAGCGCGTCCAGCGCCTTATCGGGCCGAGAGTGGGTGAGGGCGACGTAGACGGCCATCGCCAGCGCCTCCTCGGCGATCCACCCCTCGCCGAGGCTCTGCAATGTCTCCAGGTGCGGTTTCGGCTCGTCCAGCGCCGCCGCTCGCGCGCGCTGAAGCGCGGCCATGGTCTCCTCGTGACCTTCGTAGTGCGCGAGCAGCCGCATCGCCTCGAGGGTCGCCTTGTCCATGGCTTCCCCGCGGACGAGGCCACCGACGATCGCAGCGAACGCCGCCGAGGCGATGCGTGCGGTCCGGTGCCCGTGGGTGTAGCCGGCCGCCTCGCCGGCCGAGTCGAACTGCCAGCGGATCGAGGTGCCGAGGACGAGTCCGAACGGAGCGCTCCGGGTCACCCCGCCACAGCCCTTCGACTCGTTGGTGGCCAGCTGCCCCATCCCTGGAACGGTGTTCGGATCACGCGCCGCTTCGAGTGCGGTGACCGCCGTGAGCCCGGACGCCCGCTTCGAGTAGAGCCATTGCTCACCGGCCAGCCAACCGTCGCGGCGACCGCTGGGTCGGTCGAGCAGTTGAGTGTCGAGCCAGCGGTCGTACGAGCCGGCGAGGACACCCACGGTGAAGCCGAGGCCGCGGTCGGTGCGGACCGATGCGCGGATGATCCCCTCGACGGCAAACAAGCTCAGCTGGGTGTTGTCGGTGATCCGCCCGCGCACGGGCTGCCCGGCGACCTCCTGGGCGACGAACTGCCGAACGCCCCCGTTCCCGAAGCGTTCGGCGATCTCGCGACGGGACCAGGACCCCACCGGGGCACCGAGCGCGTCGCCGATGGCACCGCCCAGCAGGCATCCCCGGACGCGTGATCGATAGGTCTCGAGTTGGGTTCGGGTGAGGGCCACGGCGTCATCATCCCCTGGCTGGTCTGCCGTCAACAGGCAGTGCGGCGTCGCCACGCGACCTTCAATGGTCGACTCCGTGCGTTGTTCAGGTTTCGGTGAAGAACTCCCTGAGAGCTGCTGCGACGAGATCGTCGGCCGGTCCGTGCGACTGGCCGGGCAGGCTCAGTGCCCGTGCGTTCGGCATCGTCGCCGCCAGCTTCTCCGCACCCTCGATCGCCCACGGGAAGCTCGCGCCGCCGGCCATCGCCAGCGTCGGGGTCGAGACCGACGCCAAGCCGGGCATCAGCGCGGACCCATGATCGGACAGGGTCAGGTCGTAGGGGAGGGTCGGCGCGAGGCTGCGCATCCGTGCCCATCCAGGTCCGGCCTTCATCATGTCGATGATGTGATCTGGAGTTCCCACGCCCTGCATGAAGAACTTGGCGGCGAGATCCGGGTCGCCATCGGCGAGCGCGCCGTTGATCCGGGAGAGCATGGTGCCCGAGCCGTCGTCGACCTCGTCGCCTGTGTACGGGGGCTCAAACACCGCCATCCTGCCGATCGGCACGCCTTCGGCAGCAGCCTCGAGCGCAAGCGCACCACCCGAGGAATGCCCGTACACGAACGCTGATCCGCCGGCTGCACCGATGACGGCGGCCAGGTCCTCGACCTCCCGTTCGATCGCGTACGGCGCAGTGTCGCCGCTGTCACCGCGGCCCCGCCGGTCGTACTCGTAGACGGTGAACCGGTCGGTGAGCAACGAGGTCAGATCGACGGTCGTCGTGCGGTCGCAGAACGCGCCCATCACCAACACCAGCGCTGGACCGGCTCCCGTCCGCTCGACTGCGATAGGCGTGCCGTCACTTGATACGACGTGCTGCATGGCTGACTCCAGCTCTCTCGGCTGCGACACCCGGCCGCAGCGGACGGGCATCCGCCCGTGGAGTCTGACTGACGCGTCGGGCCGAAGTCATCGGCCTAGAGTGACCGGTATGGCGACGTCGGTCCGGGCCGCGGACGCAGATCACGGCGCGGGAGTTCCGGAGTTCGCGTGGGGCCCGGTCGGGATCGTGCTCGGCGTCATCGCCGTGCTCCTGCTGGTGACGAGCACGACCTACGGCTATCACCGCGACGAGCTCTACTATCTCGCGGCTGGCCAGCACCTCGCGTGGGGCTACTCAGATCAGGGCCCGCTGTCGCCGTTCCTGGCGCGGATCTTCGGCTCCCTCGGGCGGGGATCGCTGCTGGTGTTCAGGATTCCGGCCATGCTCGCCGCCCTCGGCGCCGGCTCACTCGCGAGTCTGACGGCCCGCGAGCTCGGTGGGCGGACCTTCGCCCAGGTCCTCACCGCCATGGCGGTCGGCGGTGGGCTGTTCACACTGGAGGCCGGCCATCTCGTCGCCACGTCCACCTTCGATCTGGTGGTCTGGACCGCAATCTCCTACCTGGTGATCCGGTTGCTGCGGACCGGGCAGCAGCGATGGTGGCTCGTCATCGGCCTGATCGCGGGGATAGGCCTGCTGAACAAGGCCCTTCCGGCCGTCCTGATCCTCGGCATCGCGGTCGGACTCGTGCTCGTCCCGACGGCCCGGTCGCAGCTCCGCAGCCCCTGGTTGTGGGGTGGGGCGTCGCTGCGCTCGCCATCTGGTCGCCCTACCTGATCTGGCAAGCGACGCACGGGTGGCCGCAGCTGACGATCTCGGCCGAGATCAGGGCCGAGTACTCGGTGGTGGGCGAGCGGATCGGCTTTGCCGTTCTGCAGTTGGTGTTGTTCGGCATCGCGGCGATGGTGTTCTGGATCGTCGGGCTGGTCAGCCTCCTGCGTGTGCCCGCCTGGCGGCCCTACCGCATCCTCGTGTGGATCTGGCTCGTCACGCTGGTGGTGTTCGTCGTCACGGCCGGCCAGGGCTACTACACGGCGGGCACCTATCCGGCATTGATCGCCGCAGGTGCAGTCATGTTCGAGCGCTGGACACACCGGCGTGCGCTGACCGTCGTCGTGGTGGCGGCGGTGACCCTGGTGATGATGCCGCCGTTCATCCCCGTCGTCCCGGTGAAGATCCTGGTGGCGAATCCGATGTGGTCGGGACTCGCGGAGAACCAGCTCGAGACCGTGGGCTGGCCCGAACTCGTCGACCAGGTTGCCGCTGCGTATGCGGCGGTGCCGGTCGCCGATCGGGGCAGCGTCACCATCCTGACCGACAACTACGGCGAGGCCGGTGCGGTCGACCGGTATGGACCCGCCCAAGGGCTTTCGACCGCCTATAGCGGTCACAACGCCTTCGGGCTCTGGGGACCTCCGCCCGCCGAGAAGACCACGGTGGTAGCGGTGTCGGAGGACGGGGCGCCCACACAACTGTCCGACTGTGTGTTCTTCACCCGCGTGCACAACGACGCACGTATCGACAACGAGGAGAGCACGCGGGCAGCGATCTACGTCTGCCGCGCACCAGCGCAGGGATGGGCGGCCGCCTGGCCGCGGATCGTCCACCTCGACAACTGACGTCGGCCCGCCCATTTCGATGTTACGTGTATCTGCCGGGGCTTCCGCCGCCTCCTGCTCTGACCGTCATCAGGAGGTCTGCATGCTCACATCGCAGCTGTTCACCGGCGATACCCTGCTCGAGGCGATCGCCGCCGGTGGGCCGGAACGCATCTCCACCACCCAGAACGCCAACAGCCCATCGGTCGGCAAGGTCCAGACGGCCCTGCTGATCTGGGATCCAGCGGCATTGCCGCGCTTCGGCATCGACAGCAACTACGGCAGCGAGACCGCGGCCGCCGTGCACCGGTTCAAGGTCACCGAACTCGGTGTCGACGAGTCCGCCGTCGTCGACGATGTCGGCCCGCAGACCGTGGTGCGGCTCGACGAGATCCAGGCCGCGGCCGAGAATCCGGTACCGCCCCCGCCGCCGCCGGTGTTCACCCGTCGGAGCGTCTACGCGCTGCAGCCCGAGGGCGCACCTCTGCACCCGATCATCCGTGCCTACGCGCGTGCCGTCGAAGTCCTCAAAGGAAATGCCGGCGTGGTCCCGCAGCTGACCTGGGACCACCACACACAGGTGCACGGGATGAATCCCGATCCCGGCGACGGGCTGCGGAACCAGTGTCAGCATGCGACCTGGTTTTTCCTGCCCTGGCACCGGATGGAGATCTTCTGGTTCGAATCGGTGTGTCGCTCGATCATCTCCGGGCTGCCCGACGTCGACGACGAGACGAAACGGACGTGGGCATTGCCGTACTGGAACTACGACCAGGACGGATCTCGGGCGATCCCGCCGGCCTTTCGCGATCCGGCCTTCGAGGGGCGGACGAACCCGCTGTTCGAGGCGAACCGGGGTCCCGGGATCAACGACGCGACCCGCGACATGCCGTCGACGATCACCAGCGCGGCCGGCTGGTTCCCGATGACCGCGTTCTCGGTGACCGACCGCGCCCGGCCGTCGTTCGGCGGCTTCCAGACCGGTTTCCACCACCCGATCGGCGGATTCCCGTTCGGTCAGCTCGAAGGCGGCCCGCACAACTCGGTCCACTCGCGGATCGGCGGCCGGATGAACGACTCCAACCAGGCCGCCGGCGATCCTATCTTCTGGCTGCACCACGCCAACATCGACCGCCTGTGGGAGGTTTGGCGCCTGAACTCAGGTGTCGGGCACGATGCGACCGACGCGGCGTACCTGGGCTTGACGTTCACGTTCCTCGCTCCGAACGGAACCCCGACCCCGCACACACCGGCCGGGGTGGTCAGCACCGACACCCAGCTCCAGTATGTATACGACGACACTTCCGTTCCGGCGTCGGCCGGGGCGGTCACGACCAGAGGCGGTGGAGCACTGAACGGCAACCCGTCGCAGACGATCGGTTCGATGCAGACCGGGCTCGCGATGGTCTCCGGGCAAGCCTCCGACGTGTCGATCACCCTCGACCCCATCGGTTCGCTCAGCGACGTCGTGAATGCGAGCCGGCTCGTGCTGATGATCGAGCATGTCACCGCCGCCGCGCAGGTGGACGCGAACTTCGGCCTCTTCGTGCGGCCGTCCGATGGCAGCGACGGGGTGATGGCCGGCGTGCTGCCGATGTTCGGAGTGCACGAGGCGTCCGAGGATGATGCCGAGCACGGGCTCGCGTTCGTCTTCGACGTCACGGATCTCGTGATGCGGCTGGCGGAGCTCGACACCTGGGACCCGTCGACGCTCAGCCTCCAGATCCGGAGCCTGGCTGACGATGCGGACACAGCCGAGCAGGCGTTGCCTGACGTCACCATCGGTAGTATCAGCATGCTGATCGCCTGACGACGGGCTCGTCGTGGCAGTCGTCACCCGCTCGTCACCGCGGGCTCTCGTCCGTCCGGACGGACCAGTCGGCGGGTATCTCTACCGCCGCCCGGAATGGTCGGTCGTCCTCGTCGTCGTGGTGGCGTCGGCGGCCTTTGGCTGGCTGGCGTGGGGGCCGGGCGCACACGGCATGGCGATGGAGTCGCCGTCGGCGATGGCGTCGTCAGTGCGGATGACCGGCCACGGCATGGTTTCGACGTCCTCGACCGCAGCCAATTGGACGGCGGCGGGCGCTTATCTGCGCGCGCTCGTGACGTGGGAGCTGATGGTCGCGGCGATGATGCTGCCGGCCACGATCCCGCTCGTCCGGCTGGTCGCCTTCGCAACCCGCCGGACCCGTCGTCAACGGTCGATCCTGCTGCTCTGCTTGGGCTATCTGCTGGCTTGGTTGCCTCTCGGTGCGGTGGCGGCGCTGTGGCACCTGGTGGGCGTGCCGCCCCACGTGGTAGCGGTGTTTGCGCTGATCGTCGCTGGAGTGTGGGAGCTGACCCCGGTCAAGGTGCGGGCGTTGCGTCGGTGTCATCGGACGGTGCCGATCCGCTACAGCGGACGGGCCGCGGATCGGTCGGCGCTGCACCTCGGACTGGTGAACGGGCGCGCGTGCGTGCTCTCCTGCGGACCTGCGATGGTCGCTCTCGTCGTGCTCGGCCACCCGGTCGCCGCGACGCTGCTCGTCGGCGCCGTCCTCTATCTGCAGGCGACGCATCGCCGGGGCGATCAGTGGCGTGGGTACGTGGCAGCGCTCGCATTCCTCGCGGCGTGCGCGGTCCTGGCCGGCTGACCCCGCCGGGCCGGCGCAAGCCGGTGCGGCGCGAGTGGTGCACTCGACGGTCAGCCTTCGGTGACGGGCGAGCCGAACGGGTTGCTCAGCACGGCTTCCTCGGCGAAGTGGCACGCGACCTGATGGCCGTCACCGACGCTGCGGAGGATCGGCTCCTCCACCCGGCAGCGCGCACGCGCCAACGGCCATCGTGTGTGGAACCGGCAGCCTGGTGGCGGGTCGAGCGAACTCGGCACCTCACCGGTCACGACCGCCCGCGTGTGTTCCTTACTGAGCTGCGGATCCGCGATCGGCACCGCGGAGAACAATGCCTGCGTGTAGGGGTGGTGGGGAACCGCGTACAGCGGATCGCGGTCGGCGATCTCGACGATCTTGCCGAGGTACATGACCGCGACGCGATCGCTCATCTCCCCGACGACGGCGAGGTCGTGGGCGATGAACAGGTAGGACAGGCCGAGTCGTCGCTGCAGATCGTCGAGCAACTGCAGGATCTGTGCCTGAATGGAGACATCGAGAGCCGAGACCGGTTCGTCCAGCACGAGCAACGTCGGTTCGGCCGCGAGCGAGCGGGCGATCCCGATGCGCTGGCACTGACCGCCGCTGAACTCGTGCGGGAAGCGGGAGACGGCATCGGTGGGCAGCCCGACGAGCCCGAGAAGCTCCTCCACCCGTTCGCGTTGTTTGTTGCCGGTGTAGTCAGCCGCATCAGCCTGGATCGCCCGGATCGTCAGGGTCGACCAGGGAGTGCCAGAGATCGTCGATCGCGTCGACCTGCTCCGCGAAGGACATCGAGCCGACGTCGAGCGAGCGGTCGACCGCGGGCTTGTCGTCGTTGTCGCTGCGATGCAGGAAGGCGAACTCGTCGTCAGTCAGCCAAGCGGGTCGGGTCGCCGCCCGGCGTCGCGCTTCGGCGAACGTGACGACCAGATGCACGATGACACAACCGGGGAGGCCGGTTCGGTAGACCGCCGCCGTCGACGGTGTGACGACGTCGGCTACCACCACCTCGAACCCGGCACTGACGAAGGACGCCGCCAGCAGGGTCGTGTTCTGCGCGCCGAGACGATGCTGGGCGGCACCCTCGGGACCGTGCCACAGCGGCTGTGCGCCGGCGACGACGAGCTGCCGGACGTCGTCGGCGTCGACGAAGGCAGCACGCGGACGACGCCGTGCGAGGGCGTGGCCCGTCGTCGACTTACCGACGGCGGGGCCGCCCGTCAGTACCAGTGATCGCCGCAGGTCTGACCCGGCCACGGGATCAAGGCGGACTTTCCGAGATTTCCGACGCGGGCCCGTCGGGTCACAGGTGCGCCCGCTGCAGCACGCGACCGATCGTGCCCTTGAGGATCTCGGCCGGCTTCTGCTGCTCACCCTGCTGAGCACCGAGAACGATGACGGCGGCGGTGAGGACCGGAGTCGCCCACTGGAGGATGCGCAACTGCTGCTGAGCTTTCGCGACGGCCGGCGGCGTCAGCGAGGACGGCTTCGTGCCACCTTCGACGTGGCTGTCGTCGCTCGCGGCGATCCGGGCGCCCAGAACACCGCTGTAGGCGGTGGTGGCGGCCGCGGCGACCGTGATGGCAGCCTTGATCGCCGTGTTGGCGCCGGTGCCTTTCTGCCCGATGATGCGGCCACGGTTCGCCGCGATCAGCCCGATGCCGCCCACGACGTGAGCGCCGATCGACGCCGCGGCGAACGGAGCCCATCGTGCCCATCCGGCCGCGGCGACGCGGGCACGCTCGCGCGGGTCGGTGACGTCGTTGGACGCACCGTTGACTCCTACTGCGCCCATGAGGGCTCCGCCGAACCAGGCGGCCCCGCCGACATCGTGGAGCGAGCGAACGAGCAGATTGGGCATGAGGGTCCTCTTCGACGATCCGGCGCCGGACGGCTGATGGTCGACCGGTCACCTGGAAATCGGTGCAGGCATCGGATACCCGCTGGACGCGGGTGGCACACGACGTTCGTGTGTGACGTGCGGCTCGTGAACCGGACAGCCGTCAGCACTCAGGGTCGAGGACGTCGAGGTTCGCGAGCTGCCAGGGCGATTCCGGCCATCCGGGTGCGCCCCTCGCCCGTTGGACCGCATCGAGCCATGCCACCACGTCGGCGGTCGGGTGTCCGAACGAGACGAGCACGGCGCCGATCACCGTGCCCGTGCGTCCGATTCCCGCGTGGCAGTGCACGGCCACACCGACCCCGGCGCGCACGAGCTGGGCGATCCGGCCGGCGGCTGCAGCGAGTTCGGCTCGCTCCGCGATCGGGTCCGCCGGGCCGTCGCGCCGGTAGAGGTCCTGCAACGAGAACGCGTACGTCCGCAGCGATCCGGCGTCGTAGGTCTGCGGCCCGATCAACGAAACGATCGCTCCGACCCGTTGATCGGTCAACGCGCGAAAGGGAAAGCCGGACGTGGGCGCGAAGCTCCCGACCAGCGGCGACGGCTCGCGCCGTGCCCACCACAATCCCGGCGACGCCGGGTCGACGGCGTCGGCGATATCCAGCAGGGGACGCACCTCAGGTTTCCGCGTCGGCAGATCCGGCCCAGGACGCGGGATCGTCGCCCGCGTGCTGCTGCTCCAGCTTGATCACGTGCAGGACTGCGTTGATCAGCGCGAGGTGGGTGAAGGCCTGCGGGAAGTTACCGAGGTGCTGGCCGGTGTGGGGATCGAGTTCCTCGCCGTAGAGCTCGAGCGGGCTGGTGAACGACAGGAGTTTGGCGCAGAGCTTGTGTGCCCGCTCGTATTCGCCTATCTCGCACAACGCCGACACCAGCCAGAATGAGCAGATGGTGAAGCTGCCCTCCTCGCCGGTGAAACCGTCGTCGGTCTCCTCGACCTTGTAGCGCATCACCAGCCCGTGCACGGTGAGCTCGTCCGCGATCGCGAGCACGGTCGCCCTGATCCGGGGGTCGTCGGCCGGCAGGAACCGCACCAGCGGCGCGAGCAGCAGGGACGCGTCGAGGGCGGTCGTCCCGTAGTACTGGGTGAGGACACCGCGCTCGTCGACGCCGTTCGCGAGGATGTCGGCGCGGATCTCCTCCGCCGCCAGCTCCCACTCCGCAGCCTTGTCGTCCTCACCGCTGACGCGGGCCAGCCGCGCACCGCGGTCGACCGCCACCCAGCACATGATCTTCGACGAGGTGAAGTGCTTGAGCTCTCCGCGCACCTCCCAGATACCGGCATCGGGCTCGCGCCAGTGCTTGAGCGCCTGCACCACCTGGGTGTCGAGGATGTCCCAGATCCTGGCGTCGAGGTGCTGGGCCGCTTTCGCATGCAGGTACACCGAATCGAGCAGGGCACCCCAGACGTCGTGCTGTTGCTGGGAATACGCCGCGTTGCCGATGCGGACCGGACGAGAGTTCGCGTACCCGGCCAGGTGATCGAGGGTGTGCTCGTCGAGGTCGCGCTCGCCGCCGATCCCATACATGATCTGCAGGTCGTCGTCGCGTTCGGCGACGTCGGCGATGAACGCGAAGAAGTCCAGCGCCTCCCAGTCGAAGCCGAGCGAATACAAGCCCCACAAGGCGAAAGTCGCATCGCGGATCCAGCTGTAGCGGTAGTCGTAGTTGCGCGCGCCGCCCGGCGTCTCTGGAAGCGAGGTCGAACCGGCGGCCGCGATCGCCCCGGTCGGCGCGTACGTCAGGCCCTTCAACGTGAGCGCGCTGCGCTGCAGGAAGCGACGCCACGGATGGTCCGGGAATGTGCCGCGGGCGAGCCAGTGCTGCCAGTGGTGCGCCGTCCACACGAGCCGCGCGTACGCCTCGTCGTAGGTCGTGGGCGCTTCCTTGCGGCCCCACGACAGCGCGACGAAGCGGTAGTCGCCTTCCTTCAGCAAGCTCCGGGTACTCGCCTGGCCGCCTTCGAATCCGAGCCGCATGTCGGTGGTCAGCCGGAGCTCGACGTTCGATCCCTCGGCGGTCGCGACGCCCTCGTGATACCCGTTGCCCGCGTGCTCCCAGCTGACCCGCGTTCGACCGTAGTCGAAAACGGGCTCGCACTCCATCACCGTCTGGACCTCGCCGGAGACACAACGAATGGTGCGCAGCAGGATGTGCTCCGCCTCGTAGTCGTTCGGGGTCCGCCGGTAGGTTGCCGAACGGTCGTTCTCGTGCCGCCACGGCCCCATCAACAACACGTCGCGCACGATGATCCAGCCCGTCGCCGTTCCCCAGCTCGTCTCGAGGATCATCGTGCCCGGCAGGTAACGGCGATCCGAGGGGACAGCGAGATCGGCCGGGCCGATACGGAACGATCCGGCGTGCCGGCCGAGGATCTGCCCGAACACACTGGGTCCGTCGAAGCGGGGAAGGCACATCCAGTCGACCGACCCGCCCGGTGCGACGAGGGCGGACACCTCGCCGTCACTGAGGAATCCGTACTCGCCGATCGGCACGGTCTGGTGAGCACCGGTGTGAGCGGACTCGTGGGATTGTGCGTGAGTCATCTTGGCCATAGCGGCAGCATCCTCGCTCGGCATCAACGGCGGCAAGGTGGCCGCCTCGGGTCGGCGCGGGGCCTGGTCTGTCAGGGCACGAACACGCGGGCGGCCGCATCCCGGTGAAGGATCTCGAGCCTCAGGCGCTGGTCGACGGCCCGCGTCCGCAGGTCCTCCAGCCGGGCGCGCACCGACCCGATCCGCGGGTCCGTGGCGCAGAGCAACGCCTCCCAGCCGGCGGACTTCGCGGCCACCGCGTCCAGTTCGCCCTCGATCTCGATCAGATCGGTGAGTGGCGAGCGACGTATCACAGCCCCGTTGGGCTTGAGCCGGCCGATCGTCTCGCCGACGCGTGCGGCGAGCCCGAACGGTTTGTTCTCCGAGATCCCGAGCGTGCCGGCGATGTCGAGGAGGGTGCGAAGATCCTGCGCGACGTCGTCGGCAAGCGCGGTGAATGCGGGGGCGGCCGGCGTTCCCTGTGCGCTGGACGCGACCCGACGGAACAGGTCGATGCCGCCGCGTGCCGCGGCGAGATGATTGCGGACGTAGACGGCGAGGAGGTCGGTCACAGGATCGGGCGGCCACCGGTCACGGCGACGCGGGCGCCGGAGATGTAACTGCCGTCGTCGGATCCGAGGAGGACATACACCGGAGCGAGTTCGGCGGGCTGGCCGACCCGGCCCAGCGGCGTGTCGGCACCGAAGCTCTGCACCTTCTCGTTCGGCATGGTCGACGGGATCAGCGGGGTCCAGATCGGTCCGGGCGCGACGCTGTTGGCACGGATGCCCCGGTCACCGAGCATCTGGGCGAGGCTGGCCGTGAAGTTGGCGATCGCCGCCTTGGTGGCGGCGTAGGGAGCCAGCGCCGGCGACGGGCTGTCGGAGTTGACCGACGAACTGCCGATGATCGAGGAACCCGCGGCCATGTGCGGAAGCGCAGCCTTCACCAGGTAGAACATCGCCGAGATGTTCGTGGCGAAGGTGTACTCCCACTCCTCGTCGGAGACTTCTTCCAGCGTGTCGTGCGACATCTGGAATGCGGCGTTGCTGACGAGTATGTCGATCTTCCCGAATTCCGCCACGGCCTTCGCGATGATGTCGCGGCAGTGCTGCGGTTTCGAGATGTCGCCCGGCACGAGCACGACCTTGCGGCCGGCCTCCTCGACCAGCTGTGCGGTGTCCTTCGCGTCGTCGTCCTCGCTGAGGTAGGAGATGAGGACGTCCGCACCTTCACGGGCATAGGCGATCGCCACCGCACGCCCGATCCCGCTGTCGCCGCCGGTGATGACGGCGACCTTGCCCGTCAGCTTGCCGGAGCCGCGATAACTCGTCTCTCCGCAGTCGGGTCGGGGCGTCATGGCCGACTGGTGTCCGGGCACTTCCTGCTGCTGCGCTGGCTGGCTCATGGTTGGTCTAGTACCCGTTCGACGTGGTTCTAGTCATGAGCGCACAGGTTTGGTCGACGCGCACAGGGCTACTCGTCAGCACACCGGTTCAGGAGACGTATTGCCTGGCTGTGGAGGTCTCCTGCATGACGTCCAGTCGCCGGTAGCCTTCCTCGACCATTGCCGGGACTACCCGACGGTTGCGCAGAACCCAGGGCAGACCGCGCACGGCGTCGAGAAACCCGCCGGCCGATACGCCGTCGCGAGGCACGGTGCGCAGCATGTACATCGTGCGTCGCGCCGCGCTGTCGACCGGTCGTCGCGACCAGGTGAACCAGAGCGTGTTGCGAATCCCATGGCGGCGCCGCAGATGCGCATCCCGCGCCAGCGAGGCGTGGTGGTGCGTCACGATCTCCGGCACGTACGCCATCGCCCACCCCTGGGTGGCGAGATCGGACGCCAGCAGCTCCTCCTCGCCACCTAGCCACAGCTGTGTCGAGAAGCCGCCGGCATCCTCGTAGGCCCGCCGCCGGACGATGGAGGCGCCGGCGAGGAAGCTCAACAACGGATGGCCGGGAATGCCCGGGACACGATCCAGCGGTGAACGGCTCATCTCCTCGCAGATGCCGTCGACACGGCCACCCGGCTCGACGAGTATCTGCGCCGTGACGACGGCCAGCACAGGATGTGCGTCGAGGACATCCGCCGCGCGCGACAGGGCTCCCGGTTCCCACCAGGTGTCGTCGTCGCAGAACGCGACATATGGCGCGTCCACGAGCGCGACACCCAGATTCCGACCTGCGGCGCCGAGGTTGGTGCCGGGCGTCAACAGGATGACGTCGGGGAACTCCGCCCGCACGAGTGCCGCCGTGCCGTCGGTGGAGCCGTTGTCGACCACGACCGTGCGTGGCGCTTCCGGGAGCAGGGCGAGATTCGTCAACGTTCGCGCGAGTTCGTCACGCCGATTGTGGGTGATGACGACGACGGCGACACGTTCGTCGGGCCCGGCGGCCTCAGGCATTGTTGTCCTCCAGGAGCCGGACGTGTCGTTCGACCTCGTCGGAGAGTACCTGCCGGGAGCGCAGGGCAGCGGGGAGCCGACGCACTGCCCCGATCAGAACCGACCGTGCCTGCGCACCGCCTGTTCCTGCAGCGGCCCACACCGATTGCAAGGACCGGGCGAGTGCGATGCGCATCGGCCGCCGGAGCCAGACGGACAGCAGATCGTTGCGGGCGACGAGTTCGTGTCGCCCGCTCCGGTCCCGGTTCGCAACGGGGCGGTGATGGGCGACCACGTCGTCGACGTAGGCGAGTCCCCAGCCCGCCGCGGCGAGGTCTTGGGCGAGCACCGTCTCCTCGCCGCCGAATCCGATCACCGGATGGAATCCGCCGACCTGCAGGTAGGCCGACCTGCGGACCACGGCACCGCAGGCGACGAAGCCGAGGATCGATGGCCCGGGGAGGTCCCGACGGCGGGGTAGCGGGCTGTCCGCCATCTGGCGGCACACCGGATCGAGGGTGTCCGAGGAACCCACCAGCATCCGTGCGGCCAGCAGTCCGAGCCCTGGCGACCGGTCGAAGTGGTCGGCGGCAGCATCCAGCGCCCCCGGTGCCCACCAGGAATCGTCATCGCTGAAGGCGGTGTAGGGCGTGCCGGCCGCGCGGACGCCGACCGTTCGACTCAGCGCGCCCTCGTTCACGGATCGGCGGATGCACAGCACGTCGGGGAACAGCCGTGTCACCAGTTCCACCGTTCCGTCGGTGGAGTTGTTGTCGACCAACACGATCGGCGGCCGGTCCGGTAACGCCGTCAGGTGTCGGAGCGACGCGATGACCTGTGCGCGACGGTTCCGGGTGATCATCACGACGCTGATCCGCCGGTTCGACGCCGGCTCCTCGCGTGTCATCGCACACCCTCCGCGCGCGGATGCCGGACGAGCCGGTCCATGCGTTGCGAGAGGGCGTGCCGCAGTGCGATGCAGATGAGGCCGACGACGGCCGTTGGTCCGAACCTCATCGAGACACCGCCCCGTCCGTACGCCGTCGAATGTCAGCCGAATGTCAGCCAAATGCCATCCGGAGGAATACCCGTAGGCATCGGCGCGAAACGGTCCGCGTTCTGGTGTCCTCAGCGATACGGCAGCGCGGCCAGCCGGTCCTCGGCGTCGAGCACCTCGTGCACGGTGATCTCCAGCAGTGACGGATCGGTGGCCGTGCCGTGCGGGTCGCCACGGCCGTCGCCGTGGAACAGGACGACGTGCCGGGGGTCCGGCGGCGGCCCCCACGCCGCGGGCGAGACGGGGCCGAACAGCACCACCGACAGCGTGCGGTAGTTGGACGCGACGTGGGCGATGCCGGTGTCGCCGGAGACGACCAGACGCGCACCGGCCACGAGGGCGAACAGTTCGGTCAGGGACAACCCGAGCATCGTCGTGGCGCCGCTCCGGTCGGCGACGCGGTCGGCGAGGTCGTGCTCGGTGGCACCTCCGGTGACGACGACACGATGTCCGCGCCGCCGGAGTTCGATCGCCACCTCGGCGAACCGCTCAGGCGGCCACCGTCTCGATTCCGCAGCGGCGCCCGGGTGCACGATCGTCAGGCCAGCCGGCATGGATACGGAGGGCACGCCGACAGCGCCGGCGACACCGGGCCACGGGTCCGGCCCGACGTCGAACGCTTCACTCACGAGTCGGCACCATCGCCGGACCTCGTGCTCGCCGGCGAACCAGCTGGGCCCGACGAGGCCGGCGGCGGCATTCGCGAACCCCGCAAGCTGATGCGGAGCAAGATCTGACAGGAGATGGCGACTGGCCGGCCCGTTGCCGTGTAGATCCACCGCGACGTCGACCGCCTGGAACTCCGATGCCAGCGGCATGAGTTCGCCGGTCGGGGCGAGTCGGTCGACGGCGGGGACGAGGTCGACCAGCGGTGCGAACACCGCGGGTGCCGCAAGAACGAGTTCATGATCGGGGAAGGCCCGCTCGAGCAACTTCAGCGCCGGGATGCCGGCGAGGAAGTCGCCGAGCCCGAGTGCACGTAGAGCAAGCGCGACCGGCCGGCTCACCCAGCCGCCGACCGAGCTGCACGTGCGACGATCCCCGTCGTCGAAATGCCTGCCACATAAGGCATCGTGACCACACGGCCGCCCCACTCGGAGAGCACGGCCGACTCGGGCAGCGTCTTGCCCGAGTAGTCGCCGCCCTTGGCCCAGACGTCGGGCCGGATCCGGCGCAGCAGTTCGACCGGCGTGTCTTCGGTGAAGACGGCGACCGCATCGACGCTCTGCATGGCCGAGAGGACGAGCGAGCGTTCGGCGGCGGTCTGAAGGGGCCGCTGCGGGCCCTTGAGTCGTCGCACCGAGTCGTCGGAATTGAGGCAGACCACGAGAAAGTCCCCGAGCGCACGGGCAGCGTCCAGGGTGGCCACGTGCCCCGCGTGCAAAAGATCGAAGCACCCACCGGTGGCGACGACCACGCCACCCGCAAGCCGTACCGCCGCGAGCCGTGCGTCCAGGCCGGCCTCGGGGACCGAGGGTGCCGGCCGCCGCGGGTCGAACGTCGCGGCACCGCCGGCTGCGACGAAACGTCCGGCCGCCGCGACTGCGTGCGTCACCGCGACGTCGGTGGCTGCGCCGTCGGCCAACGCGTTGACCAGCGCGGCTGCGAAGCTGTCGCCGGCGCCGCAGGTGTCGGAGCCGATGACCGGAGTTCCTTCCAGGGCACGTACCTCCTCCGCATCCACGCCGACGCCGTCGGCCGAGAGAAGCGCACCGCGTGAGCCGAGCGTCACGCAGACGGCCCGGACGTCCCACACCTCGCGAAGCGCGGCGGCGGCGCGGTGGACACCGGCCAGGGACGTCGCCGCGTCGCGCTCGAGGAAGCCGAACAGCTCACGCTCGTTCGGAATGACGACCGCGGTTCCAGCGACCGCGGCGGCACCGCGCGGATGCGGGTCCCACACCACCGGCACGCGGTCGGTGGCGGCAGCCACCAACGCCCGGACGCGAGGATCGGCGGTGGCACCCACCCCGTAGTCGGACACGAGCACGGCGATGGCGTCGGCGAGCGCGTCCGCCGCGCGCTCGGGCACGTCGAGGATCGGACCGGACAGTCCACCGCGATCGAGCCGGGCGACGGGATGGTCGCCGGCGCGCAGGCGTGTCTTGACCGGCGTCGTGCCGCCCCACGGCAACACGACGACCTCGACCTGGTCGCCGAGGAGTTCGCGGATGTCTTGAGCGGCCACGTCGTCGGCGAACGGGGCGATCAGCACGACCGGACGGGTGCCACGGGCCGCGAGCAGCGCTGCGAGCGCGGCACCACCGGGCCGACGGCGTTCGGCCAGGTCGTGGAGAACGGGAACCGGGGCCTCGGGGGACTGCCGCACGGACTTACCGACGAGGTCGATGTCGAGCATCACGTCGCCGACGACGACGATCGGCGCGGCCGCCATCCGCCGCGCCGCCATCGAGCCGGCCGTGTGCAGGGCGCGGGCGGTCATCGCGATGCCTCCATCCGTGACGAGGGGGTTCCGCGCGCCGAGCGCCGTCAGGTAGGACCGCTCCGTCTGCGCGGCGATCCGCTTCCAGGCATAAAGATCCCGGACCCGCTCCACACCGTTGCGTCCCATCGTCACGCGGCGGGCCGGGTCCGCCAGGAGGGCTCGGGCGGCGGCGGCGATCTGACCGGGCGAGCCCGGTTCGACGAGCGTGCCGGTGACGCCGTCGACGACGGTGTCCAACATGCCGCCGACGGCTGAAGCGACGACTGGCACACCACACGCCATCGCCTCGATCGGAACGATGCCGAACGGTTCGTACCACGGCACCGCCAGCAGGAGGTCGCACGAGCGGATCACTGCGGGCAGGTCGGAACGGGACACGTGCCCGGTGAAGCGCACCCGGCCCGCAACCCCGGCTGATGAGACGATGCGCCGGAGTCGTGCCACCTCAGGATCGGCGTCGAGCCCGGCCGCGGTCGGCCCGCCGACGACTACGAGTTCGGCATCGGGTATCGACGCCAGCGCCCGGATGGCGTCCTCGATGCCCTTGCGGGGAACGAGCCTGCCGAGGACGAGCAACCGTGCCTGCCCGGTCGACCCTGTCGGATCGGCGGGGTCGGCGGGGTCGGCGGGACGAAACAGGGAGGTGTCGACACCGCACGGGATGACGTCGACGTGCGAGGTCGGGACGCCCATCGCACGAAGCTCGGCCACCTCGTCGCGGCAGGTGGCGATGATGCGGTCGGCGGTCCTGACGATCTCGCGTTCCGTCGCGATCCGCTCGGCGGGGCTCGTATCGTCGGACTTCTGCCAACGCCGCTTGACGGTTCCGAGGGCGTGGAACGTGGCGACGACGGGCACATCGCAGCGCGCGGCCGCGCGGATCGACGTCATGCCGCTCATCCAGAAATGCGAGTGGACGACGTCGGGCCGCGTACGTGACCAGCTCTGCGCGAGACCGTCGGCGAAGGCGCCCATGTAAGGCAGGAGATGGTCCTTCGCGACGTGTGCTGTCGGCCCGGCGACGACGTGTTCGACCTGCACGCCCGAGGCGGTCACGATGCGAGCGGGCAGGTCGGGTGCGTCGGCGCGCGTGTAGACCACCACGTCGTGCCCGCGCGCGGCGAGCGCGTCGCCGAGAGCGGCGACGTGCACGTTCTGACCGCCCGCATCGACACCACCGATCGTCGCGAGTGGGCTCGCGTGCTCCGACACCATCGCGATCCTCACGCGCCCACCTCCGCCCGCGGCGAGCAGGTTTGCGCAAGCAGGGCGTCCCAATCGGCCAGGAAGCGTCCGAGCCCGTAGCGCTGCAGCGAGGCGTCACGGCCGGCCTGGCCGGCTGCTCGGGCGGCTTCGGGCTCGTTCAGGTAGTAGCGGAACGCGGCTGTCAGCTGTTCCAGATCGGTGCTGATCATCCCCGCGCCGGGCGGCACGGCGGCGACCGCCTCGGTAGCGGCCAGGACCACGACCGGCATGGCCAGCTGCATGGCCTCGATGAGCGACAGGCCGAGCGATGTCCATCGCATCGGATGCAGGTACACGCGTCGCCGCGCGAGCTCGGTGTGCATGTCGTCCTGCGTGTCGATGTCCTCGCGACCGACCACCCGGTCGAGACCGAGACCGAGGCCGGCGGCGAAGGCGAGGGCCTTCATGCCGAACACGTCGACGGGCCCGACATCAGCGAAGCGGGGAACGAGATCGGCCCCGACCATCCGGCCACGGCGGGCCGGCTCGTTGACCACGACCGCGCCGCGCTCGAGGTCGCCGGTGTAGCGGGCGCCGGGATCGATGATGCCGTGCTCGATCACTGTCGTGGGCGCGGAACCGTTGTCCCAGTAGAGGTTGTTGAAGTGCGTGACGTGCGCAATCGGGATGTCGCCGCGATCCGCGAGCGGATGGCGTTGCAGGCAGGGGTGCGGTTCAGGTGCGTTGTGTTCGAGATAGATCGTCGGCATGTCCCGGCCCGGCACGCGTCCCGTCCACTCGCGTACGAGGTCGAGTTCGTGCGGGCGCTGGAGGATCACAAGGTCGATGTCCTCGTCGTGAAGGCGTTCGGGTGCCAGCTCGATCACCGACGCCGGCCAGTCCCACGTGCGCGCCCGGCCGACGCCGTCCGCCCCACGGTCGGGCAGCACCGGAACGATGTAGTCGTGGCTCCCCTGCACGAACGCCGTTGTCCAGCTTCCGTGGACGTGCCAGAGCAGAATCCTCATGCGGCGCTCGCTTTCGGCGGACAGAGCGACCTGACGGCGTCGACGATCTCGGTTGCGGTCACCGAGCTCAGGCAGGGGTGCCCGTCGATGTGGCAGTTCGTCCATCGCGTGTCCCGGCATGCCGCCTGCTGGTCACCGAGGAGTTCGACCGGTACCCCGTAAGGCGCCCACCGCAGTGCGGGGACGACCGGAGCGAACAGCGAGACGACAGGAGTACCGACGGCGGCGGACAGGTGCGCCGGGCCGGTGTTCGCGATGACCGTGACCGACGCACGGGCGAGCAGATCGGCCAGCTGGCCGAGCGTCAGCCGTCCGGCCAGGTCGGCAACCGAGGACGAGGCGGCCGGCCCGACGGCATTCATCACGGCCGCGGTGAGCGATCGCTCCGACGGGCTCCCGGTGACCGCGACCTGCCAGCCGTCGTCGACGAGCCGGTCGACGACCGATGCCCAGCGAGGCGGGGGATACGCGCGGGCGGGTGCGCTGGTGCCGGGATGGACGACGACGTACGGGGTATCGGATCGCAGCCCTGCTTGGGCATCGGGCAATGGTCGGCGTACGGCCAGCCGGCCGTCGTCGTCGGCTGGCAACCGGTACCCGGCCCCCTCGGCGATCGCGAGCATCCGCACGGGTTCGGGGGCGTCACCGGGATCGGGTAGCCGGATGTCCAGCAGCGAGCCGGGATAGTCCACGCTCACGGCCGCGATGTGCCGCACGCCGGCCAGCCGCAGCACGAGCGCGGTCGGAAGGGCCGACTGATGGAACGACGTCAGCACGACGGCATCGTCGAGACGTCGACCGCCGAGCTCCTCGACAAGGTCCGCGACGTCGGCGGGGCCCACATCCGGCGCGGGGCTGACGATCCACGGGCAGGCCCACACGACGACGTCGTCGACGCCGGGAAGCAATCGTGCCGCCTCTGCGCCTTGCGGCCCGGCGAGCACCGTCACGTGATCGGCGCCGTTCGCGACCGCCCGGATGGCCGGACCGGCGGCGAGGACGTCACCCATGCTGTCCAGCCGCACGACTAGCGTGTGGCCGGTCACGTCAGTACCGTCCCGAGAGCACGAGGTCGACCGCGTCGGTAAGTGTCGCCGCGAGGCAGGGCGCCGCCATGATCTCGGGCGGCAGCGTCACCGGTGTCGGCACCAGGATCGAGCGCGCGCCGGCTGCCCGCGCGCACCCCATGTCGGCACCGATGTCGCCGATGACGACGACGCGCCGGGTGGGCACGCCGAAGTGCTCGGCGGCCTGGTTCACCATGCCGGGCATCGGCTTGCGGCACTCGCACCCGTCCGCATCCGTGTGCGGGCAGACGAACCAGGCGTCGAACGGCCCGAGGAGGTCCTCGATGCGCGCGTTCACCGCATCGACGTCGGTCCGCTCGATGAGACCGCGTCCGACACCTGACTGATTGCTGATGACGGCGAGCGGGATGCCGGCGGACCGCAGTCGCGCGAGTGCCTCCGCCGCACCGGGCATCGGTTCGACGAGATCCGGATTCCCGTTGTAGGGGACGTCCCTGACGATCGTTCCGTCCCGGTCGAGCAGGACCGCGGCGGGCAGTCCGGTGTGAGGCGACGCGCCGGCTCGCCAGCGGATCACCGCCTTTGCCCACCACCACGATGCTGCCAGCGGAATGGCGGCGCTGGTGGTCACCATCTTCAGTACCTCGGTGCGATCGCGCGGACCCGGCGCGATCCGCCGCCAGCTGAACTCCGCCGTCAAGGCCGCCCAGCCGGCCGCGGCCAGCCCGGCCAGCCGGGGTCGGCGCGCCATCAGCGCGATCGGCGCCGCCAGCGCGAGAGCGGTGGTCGCGAGGTGCTGCGGACGCCGTCCCAACGGTGCCGCCGCCCGTTGGCGCCACTGCGACCCGTGCAACCGGCGCATCAGGACGTCGTCGGCGTTCCCACGCTGCTGACGCAGGCTCGCCCACCACCCTGCCGGGCGTACCGGATGCGTCGTCCGACGTCGTCCGGGCACGATCGCGAAGCCGGCATCGACGACGCGCAGGGCGATGTCGGAGTCCTCGCGGAAGGCGCGAGGAAACCGCTCGTCGAAACCATCGACGCTCAGCAGGACCGAGCGCCGGAAAGCCATGTCGGCCGTGATCCAGCGAGCTGACTCGAGCCCGCGCGTTCCGCGTTCCCAGTCGGTGGGCCGTCGTTGCGCGGGTAACGGAACCGAGATGACGGCGTGCACGCCGCCGACGGACGGAGGCTGGACGAGGTCGGCGGCCAGATCGGCCTGCCACTCGCGCGAGACGATGACGTCATCGTCGAGGAAGACGACCCAGTCGGTCCGCGCGGCTCGCCAGCCGGTGTTGCGTGCGGACGCCGGCCCGCGGCCCCCACTGCGAAGAATCGTCAACGGGAACTCGGTGAACGCGGACAGGTCATCGGCATCGCCGACCGTGGGCCGATCGTCGACGACGAACACCGACGGCAGCGACGTGCCGCCACTGGCCGCGCTCTCCGCGAGGCTGTCGAGCAGGACCCGGAGAGACGGTCGGCCGATGGTCGGGATCACGATCGAGTACGACGGCAACCCGGCCCCGGGTCGGGTCACGGGCGATCCCCCAACCTGCGACGACGAACCGCGAACGGGCCGATGGCGAGCATGTCGACCGGTGTCGAGCCGAAGCATTCGAGTGCGTCGCGTGGTGAGTCGACCATCGGGCGGCCCAGCGTGTTCAGGCTCGTGTTGATGACGACCGGAAGTCCGGTCCGACGTTCGAAACTCTCGAGCATCCGCGCCACCAGCGGCTCGGTCTCGGGATCGACGGTCTGTGCCCGCGCGGTTCCGTCGACGTGCACGGCAGCCGGAATCCGATCGCGCCAGGATTCCTCTACGTCGTGGACGAACAGCATGTAGGGCGAGGACATCGGCCCGCGGGAGAACAGGTCGCGCACTCTCGACGCGAGCACCATCGGCGCGACCGGCCGGAACTGCTCCCGCCCCTTGACGTCGTTGATGCGGCGGAGGTTGTCCTCGCGGCCAGGGTGCGCGAGCAGGGACCGGTGCCCCAGCGCCCGCGGGCCGAACTCGCTCCGACCCTCGAACCAGGCCACGATCCCGTCGTTCGCCAGCTCCTCCGCGACCGCGTCGGCGATATCGGCGGGCCGGTCGAACGGGAGGTTGGCGGTCGTGAGCACGGCCTCGATCTCGGCGTCGCTCCAGCCGCGACCGAGGTCGGCGCCAGGAAACGCAGAAATGGGCTCACCGAGTTCCTGCGCGACGAACAACGCTCCACCCAGCGCCGTGCCGGCGTCACCAGCGGCCGGTTGGACCCACACGTTCGCGAACGGGCTCTCGTCGAAGATCCGCGTGTTGGCGACGCAGTTGAGTGCCACACCGCCTGCCAGGGCGAGGTTCTCGGCGTGCGTCTGCTCGTAGAGCCACGAGGCGAGATCGAGGAGGACCTCCTCGACGACGGCCTGCAGGCTGCACGCCAGGTCCGCGTGTTCGGGTCCCCACGATTCCCCGGAGTCGCGCCCCTTGGCGAGCGCGTTCCAGTCGACGCCGGACGTGGCGAATCCTCCGTCGCCGGTCGCATGCACCAACTGCCGCAGGTAATCCAGATGCTTCGGCTTGCCGTAGGACGCGAGCGCCATCACCTTGTATTCGTCCGAGCTGCGCAGGAAGCCCAGGTGCTGGGTGGCGTCCTCGTAGAGGAGACCGAGGGAATGCGGAAGCTGCTGGCTGTACATGGTTTCGAGTGTTCCGCGGTCGAAGCGTCCGGCCAGGTGGCTGTGCCGTTCGCCACGGCCGTCGAGAACCAGGACGGCGCAGTCACCGTCGAACGGCGCGGCCAGCCCGGCGGATGCCGCATGGGCCACGTGGTGCCGGACGAACCGCACCTGAGCTGGATCGAGCCCGGGCAGTGCCTCCGCGATGAAGCCCGGTGCCCGCTCGGCGTAGTCCTGGCGCAGGTCGTCCCAGGGGTCGAACATCCCCAGCTCGGTGGGAGGCAGTCGCAGAGCCGGGTCGAAGGAATAGGTGACGGCGTCGAGTTCGTCCGGCCGCAGGCCCGCCTGGTCCAGGCACCAGGCGGCGGCGAGCTCCGGCAATTCCCAGGCAGAGAAGGGAAGTGGGCGCTTCCCGTGCTTGCGTCGGCTGAACCGTTCCTCCTCGGCCGCGGCCACGGTGACGCCGTCGACGACCAGCGCGGCGGACGGATCGTGGTACAGGGCGTTGATGCCTAGGACGCGCATGCGGGGATCCTCACAATGTGAACGGTGGTGTTCAGGGCGGACGGGGCACAGGGCGGTCGCATCAGGCCGCTTCGGATTTCTCCAGCGCGGCGAGGGTGAAGGCGAGCCCGTCCAGCCACGCGACCTCGGGCTCCCACCCCAGTTCGCGCCTGGCCAGGCTGATGTCGGGGCGGCGGACCATCGGATCGTCGACGGGTCGGTCGATGTAGGTGATCTTCGAGGTCGAGTGCGTCGAGGCGACGATCGACTCGGCGATCTGGAGGACGGTCATCTCCTCCGGACAGCCGATGTTGACCGGCCCCGGCAGATCGCTTGCGGCCAGCGCGAGCACACCCGAGATCGTGTCGTCCACGTAGCACACCGAGCGCGTCTGGCGCCCGTCACCGGCAACAGTGATCGGGAGGCCTCGCAGGGCCTGCTGCAAGAACGTGGGGATCGCACGTCCGTCGTCGACCCGCATCCGCGGCCCATAGGTGTTGAAGATCCGGACGATGGCCGTGTTCGTGCCGTGGGTGCTGCGATAAGCCATCGTGAGCGCCTCCGCGAAGCGTTTCGCCTCGTCGTAGACACCACGTGGTCCGACCGGGTTGACGTGTCCCCAGTAGTCCTCGGACTGTGGATGGACCTGCGGGTCACCGTAGGTCTCCGACGTCGAGGCGAGCAGGAAACGCGCACCCTTGTCCTTGGCCAGCCCGAGGGCGTGCAGCGTGCCGATGCTCCCGACCTTCATGGTTTCGATCGGCAGCCGGAGGTAGTCGACGGGCGACGCCGGGGATGCGAAGTGGAGAACGAGGTCGACGTCGCCGGGAACATGGATGAAGTCGGTGACGTCGGTCTTGACGAGCCGGAAGGAGTCGTGCGACTCGAGGTGGCTGACGTTCGTCGGGCTGCCGGTCAAGAAGTTGTCCAGGCAGGTCACCCGCGTGCCGGCCGCCACCAGGCGCTCGCACAGATGTGACCCGAGGAAACCGGCACCACCGGTGACCACCGCATGTTCGAATGCACCCACGTCGTCCACTCCTCGAGCTCGCCCGACCTCCACCTACCCGAGCGAGACGCTTCCAAACGTAGCTCTGAGTGATCAAGTGCGGCTGGAGGTCACAGCGCCTTGTAGTACCTGACGAGTGGCAGAGCGGTGAACCCGGCCTTTTCATACGTCCGTCGCGCCGGCTCGTGCGCACGGTCGCCGCCGGTGGCGATGTCGGCCACGACGACGCCGGCGGCGCGCATGTAGTCCTCCACGAACGTCGTCAGCGCGTGTCCGACGCCGTGGCGCTGACTCGCCGGGTCGACGGCGATCATGTCGAGCTCGGCCGTCTTCGGGTCGTCGTCGCGGATCATCACCGCCGCGAACCCCACCGGTCCGTCGCCGAGCTCGGCGACGAAAACGTGCTCACCCGCGCAGGCCGCACGCACGGCGGCGGCTTGGGAGCTCGGCCAGTCCGGATACACGAGCGGGTAGATCCGCGGGCCGAGGACCTCCGCGAAGGACGCGAAGACGGGCGCCCACGCACGCAGAGACAACGCCACCACTTCCTCGAGGTCGGCCGGTTCCAGCTGCCGGATCAGCAATCCCGGTGCGGCGGCCGCCGGCTCGCCCCGATCGTCGGCGGAGGTCTCGCTCACGGCCACCACCCCTCGTCGATCGGACTCGCCCGGTATCGCGACGACGGTAACCCGGTCGCCATTGTCGGTGCTGCTGCATAGGGTCGACCGGGTTGTGTCTGGAGGTGATCGACGGTGCTCCGCATCTACCGTTACGGCTACCGGCTCGCGCCCGCGGCGTCGATCGTCATCTGCGTATCCAGCGTCCTCACCGCTGCGCTGGCGATCGCTGCGCCGCTGCTCGTGGGGCAGATCATCGGGCGGCTCGCCGGGGTGGCGAGCGGTCTGATGGACGCCACCTTCGTCGTGCTGCTCGTGCTGCTGCTGCTCACGATCCCGCTGTCCAACGTCGTCGGCCTCGTGTCGGAGACCTTCGTCGAGAAGGTCGACGGGTTCGGCCAGCGCGACGTCCTCCTGCGGATCGGGCTGGCACTGTCGAGCGAGCCATCCCTGCGTTCGCTGGACGATCCTGACATCGCCACTCGGCTGGCCAAGGTCCGCAGCCGCGTGTGGGAAATCCAGAGCGGTGTGCGGAACGCGCAGGGGCAGCTGATCACCCAGGTACTCGGGCTGGTCGGCAGCGCGATTGCGTTGTCCATCGTGCTCACGTGGTGGGTGGCCGTGCTGATGGTGGCCGGGGCCGCGGTCGAGGCGTTGTTCTTCCGTCACACCGTGCATCAGCAGATGGACGTGTGGTCGGGCCAGACCGAAGACCAGAAGCACGCGCGCTACGCCTTCGAGCAGGGAATGGGCAAGTCCGCCAAGGAGGTTCGCGTCTTCGGGCTGGCCGGATACCTGCGCGGACGGCATTGGGACAACCTGACAGCGGCCCTCACGCCGTACTGGCGCACGCGGTGGCGCCAGAGCGGTTACAGCCTGCTCATCGGTGGCGGCCGGGTCGCGGTCACGGTAGGTGCTCTCGCCTGGGCCGGCGCCCGGGCGAGCGGTGGCCACCTCACGCTGACCGCACTGGCCACTGCACTGCCGCTGATCCTGACGGTCGGGTCGGCTGACATGTGGATGATCGGCATGGTCGAGCGCGCCGCCACGACGCTGGCCTGGTTGGACGAACTCTCTCCTTGGGGTCCGCTGCCGCACCTTGACGATGCCGCACCCGTTAGCCCGCCGGTCACGTCGAGCGTCCGCGCAGCACCGGCCTCCGCGCAGTCGAGTCCGATGTCGTCGAGCCCGGCGCCCGCAGCTCCGACGGTCACGTTCGACGATGTGAGTTTCAGCTACTCCCGCTCTGATCGACAGATTCTGAGAAACCTGACGTTCGAGCTGCCCGCCGGTCGGGCGGTGGCGCTCGTCGGTGTCAACGGCGCCGGCAAGTCGACGCTGGTGAAGTTGCTCGCGGGCGGCTACCTGCCTACCCGGGGCCGCGTCCTGGTCGACGGCGCCGACCTCGCTTCGTTCGACGTCGACGAGCTGCGGGCGTGGCAACGCCGGGTCGCACCGATCACCCAGGACTTCATCCGGCTCCCACTCTCCGCCGGCGACAACGTCGAACTCGGCACCGGGCAGGTGTGGGCGGGCCGTATCGACGCGGCCGTCTGGCCGGACACCCACGCACTGGACGCGACGGCCCGGCGCGCCGGCATCACCGAACTCATCGACCGGCTCCCCGACGCCTGGGCCACCCTGCTCGACAAGACCCTTCCCAACGGCACCGACCTGTCCGGGGGTGAGTGGCAGCGGATCGGGCTCGCCCGCGCCTTGCGCGCCGTGGAGGTCGGCGCGGGTCTGCTCGTGCTCGACGAGCCGGCGGCGGCGCTCGACGTCGAAGCCGAGGCGCTTCTGGTCGCCGGCTATCTCGACCTCGCCGGCCAGGTCACATCACTGGTCATCTCGCACCGGTTCTCGGTGGTGCGCCCGGTCCCGATCATATGTGTCCTCGAGGACGGCCGCATCGTCGAACAGGGCGGACACGAGGAGCTGATGGACCTCGGTGGCCGCTACCGCACGATGTTCAGCCTGCAGGCGAGTCGTTATGTCGATGCCGATCTCGAATTCGACGGGGGTCGCGCATGAACGTCCTGCGCACGCTCCGGCTCTGGCTGACCACGGCCCTTCGAGCAGCTCCACTGCTCACCGTCTTCATGTGCCTGAGCACGATCCTGTCGTCGGTCCTGAGCCCGCTGAGCATCTACGGCGTCAGCCTCGCTGTCGCGGCGGCCGGCCGGAATGCCTCTATCTGGCCGGGGACCCTCCTGGCCGGCGGCTGTCTGCTCGCGTCCGCGATGGCCGCGAACGTGTCCTACCCGATCGGTGACACCGTCGACGACAAGGTCAACCGGCACGTCCACGACGACCTGCTGCGGCTCACCGCGGACGTGCCGACGATCGCCCACCACGAGGATCCGGCTCTCGCCGACCGGTTGGCGCTGGTCCAGCGTGACGCGCATGAACTAGGTGGCATCTACCGGCTGTTGACCACCGTGGGCGCCGTCACCGGGACCGCGACGGTGATAGTGCTGTTGTGGTCGGTCGGGCCGGGACTCGCGATGCTCCTCGTGATGGCCGCGGTCCCCTCCGTCGTGCACGGGCTCGGGCAGTACCGGCGGCACGAATTGTGGAAGAGCAGTGAACGGTTCCGCCGGGTCGCCCACAAGGCGATCGACGTCCTCTCCGATCCGCGCCAGGGTGTCGAGGTCCGGTGCTTCGGGCTCTCGGCCACCCTGACGCGGGTGGCAAGTGAGGCGCTCGGCATGCGCAACCGGCCGTGGATGGCCATCACCAGCCGCTACGCGAAGTTCACCGCGGTCGGCTGGCTGGGGTTCGGCCTGAGCTACGCCCTCGCGGTGATGTGGTTGCTCCAGCGGGTGCGCCACGGTCAGGCGGGTATCGGTGATCTCTCGCTCCTGCTGCTGATCGGCCCGCAGGTGGTCACGACCGGACAGGCCATCAGCGCCAATGTCACGATGATCCTGGGTGCTCTGCAGACCTTCGGTCGCTATGAATGGCTGCGCGAGTACTCGGCCACGCATTCGTGGTCGGAGAGCACGCTGAGTCCACCCGACCGGCTGATGCGGGGAATTCGGTTCGACCACGTCGATTTCGCCTATCCGAGCGCGACCGCGGCGGGTGACGCCGCGCATGCGCCGGTGATGTCGCTCAGCGATGTGAGCCTCGATCTGCCCGCCGGCACCACCGTCGCGTTCGTCGGCGAGAACGGCGCAGGCAAGTCCACGCTGGTGAAACTGCTGGCACGCCTCTACGACCCGACCCGCGGTGACGTGCTGATCGACGGTGTCCCGCTGCGTGATATCGACGCGGTGCGGTGGCGAGAACGAATGAGCGCCGGCTTCCAGGACTTCGCCAGCCTCGAACTCCTGGCGGCCGACAGTGTCGGGGTCGGCGATCTGTCCACCCGTGCGGATCGCGCGCGCGTCGACGACGCGGTCGACGCCGGTCAGGCGCGGCCGGTCGTCGAAGGCATGCGGGACGGTCTCGAGACGCAGCTCGGAACCCAGTTCACCGGCGGAATCGGTCTCTCGGGAGGTCAGTGGCAACGGCTGGCGCTGGCGCGCGCCTTCATGCGACGGCGGCCGCTGCTGATGCTGCTCGACGAACCGACCGCTGCGCTGGATCCCGAAGCGGAGCAGGCCGTCTACGAGCAGTACGGCGTCACCGCCCGCGAGCTGGCGCGTACCACCGGCGCGGTCACCGTGCTCGTGTCGCACCGGTTCTCGACGGTCCGGATGGCCGATCTCATCGTCGTGGTGGCCGACGGTCGGATCGCCGAGCAGGGATCCCACGCCGAACTACTGGCCGGCGGCGGGCGCTACGCCGAGCTGTTCGACCTGCAGGCTCGCGCCTACCGCTGACGGGTTGACCCGTCGTCGTGCACAGGTCGTTGCCACCGCCGACACCGGGTGGACGCGAACCGCACTGATCCGCGACCCGCAGGGAGCGCAGTTCACGGCGAGTCAGTTCGCGCGGGGGCGCCTTGAGCGACGCGGACACGATCAGGCCGACCGGAGCAGCGCCGAGACTCTCGGCAGCACTTTCGCCGAGGGTCCGCTGAGGCTGCATTCCATCGCCATCCACTTGTCGTACCCCGCCGACTCGAGGACGCGCATCAGCGCCGGCCAGTCCGTATGGCCGGCGCCGGGCTCGAGCCGGTTGCTGTCCCCGAGCTGGATATGACCGACCCACGGCATCGCCTCGGCCAGACTCGCCGCCGGGTCCGCTTCCTCGATGTTCATGTGGAACGTGTCGGCCATGACCCGGACCGAGGGAAGACCGAGCTCCTCGACCAGGCTGACCGCCTGGGCGAGCGTGTTGACCATGTGATCCTCATACCGGTTGAGCGGCTCGACAAGCAGCACCGAGCCCACCGTCGCGGCATGCTGGCCGAGCCGGCCGAGTTCCTCGAGGAGGATTCGCCGGTCGTCGGCCTTCGCGCGCGGCGACCGGAACGGCGGAAGCGCGGACGAGAACAGCCCGAACGCCGCTGGTGTGATGGCCCCTGCTCCACCGGCCTCGACGATCACCTCCAGGAGTTCAGCCATTCCGGCTCGCGCGGACGCGCGTCGATCCCCGTCGAAGTCGCCGATGAAGTGGTCCATCCGCACGCACACGGTCGGCATCACGACACCGGCCGACCGCGCCCGACGGATCTCCGGTAGCCGTGCCCGGAATGTGCCGCCGCCCCCGCCGCCGAGTTCGATCCCCTCGAAGCCCGCTGCGCTTGCGTTCGCGAACTTCTCCTCGAGGGTAGTTCCGTCGACCATCTGTTCCTGTACCGCGAGGCGCCAGGTCATGTCAGTACTCCAGGACGATCTGCAGCGCGGCGGACGGATCGCGGTCGAGCAGGTCGAACGCCTGCGGCGCGTCGTCGGCCGGAACCCGTCGGCTGATGAGGGATTCCACATCGAGGCGGCCCGACCCGGCGAGCCCGATCGCCGTCTTCTGCAGCCGGTACTCATTCCAACGGTGTTGCAGGTGTGGCGCCACACCGGAGATCTGGGACACGACCAGCTGCACCCGGTTGTGGTGCGCTTCCTCGCCCAGCCGCAGGCCTTGGCCGTCGCCCTGGAAGAAGCCACCGACGACGACCCGCGAGTTGTAGGCAACCGATCGGATGGCTTCGTGCAGTGCGGGGTAGACGCCGCTGTACTCGAGGCACACGTCGGCGCCGTGTCCGTCGGTGAGATCGCGGATCTGTTCCGCAACCCCACCGGCGGACGCATCGATCACGTGGTCGGCGCCGAGTTTCTCAGCGATCGCCAGTCTGGTCGGCTCGCGGTCGATCGCGATGACGCGGGCACCGTTGAGGCGCGCCAGTTGGCCGGCGAGCTGGCCGGGAACGCCGGCACCGAACACCGCCACGGTTTCGCCCACGTGGATGTCGGCATCGAGAACACCGTTGAGGGCGATCGCGCCGATATGGCTGAAGATTCCGCGAATCGGCGGGACTGTCGGGTCGAGGATCCGCGCGCTCGCGTAACCAGCCGACCGGATCACCGTCTCGCGATGCCCCCAGGCGCCCCAGATGACATCGCCCACCGCCACACCCTGCGCGTCGCCTCCCACCTCGACGACCTCGCCGACCTCCTCATAACCCCAGCCGTCGACGGGATACGCGAACGTGGCGGCGCCAGGGGTGAACAGTCGGGACCCGTCGTCCCAGCGTGAGTTCAGATAGGGATTGGTACCGCGGTAGGCGGTCAGCTCGGTGCCGGCCGATATCCCGGAATACAAGGTCGCGATCCGGACCTGATCGGCCCGGATGTCGGGATCGAACATTTCGACGATGGAGGCCGAGCGCGGAGCGTCGAAGCGGACGAGCTTTCCCATGGTGACGGACTCTTTTCTGGACTCGGATCGAGCCGTTGCGGTTGACGTTCAGAACACGGACCGAAGCGTGGCTCCGGCTGACGTGCAGTCGGATCAGCGGATGTGCATGTCCGGTACCTTCTGCGCCGTCCACGATGCACCGGTGTGGTCGTCGACCCTGGGCCAGCCGTCGCGCCAGTCGATGCGGTCGAGCATCAGGACGCGGTCTTCACTGACCGTGTCGCGTAGCCGGGCGTGGTAGATCAACCAGTCCTGTCCCGCGTCGTCGACCGCCGTCGCGTTGTGGCCAACGGCCCAGAAGTGAGAGTTCTGATGCAGAACCGGATTGTCCGGGCCGCCCTCGAACGGACCGTCCGGGGCCCGCGATCGTGCCACGAAGACCGAGTAGTTCGCGTCCTCGGAGCAGCAGTCGCCGACAGAGTAGAAGAGGTAGTACCAGTCCGCATGGGGCAGGACCCAGGCTGCTTCGACGAGGCCGCCGTAGCTGCCGCGTGACGGCACCGGCGCGACGAGCACCCTGGGCTCACCGATCACGCGGGTCACCGCGTCGTCGAGGCGGGCCACCCGGATCGGCTGGTCGTTGGATCCCCAATAGATCCACAGATGTCCCTTGTCCGCCAGCACGAACGGGTCGATCGCGGTGTAGGTCGGCTGGCCCTTGCTCCGCTCGAGGAGGGGGCGTCCGAGATCGTGGAACGGCCCTCGCGGCGAGCTGGCACTGGCCACGCCGATCGCCATCGATCCGTCGCTCTGCTGGCGGCCGGCGTAGAACAGCAGATAACGCCGCTGCCAGTACAGGGGATGCGGTGCCCACATGTCACCGGCCGCCCCACCGATCACCCACGCCGGAGCGTGCGGGAAGGCATCGCCGACCCGACGCCAGTGCACGAGGTCGGTGGACGCCAGGATGTCTATCTCGACGATGTCGAGATAGACGCTCTGGGTCGTGTAGGCGTAGTACGTGCCGTCGCGCGCACGCAAGACTCCCGGATCGGGGGCGTCGTGTTCGAAGACGGGATTCGTGTAGGTGCCGGGCTTCGCGCGCGCCGTCGCCGAGGCTGTCGGCGTGACCGCACTCGAACCTCCCGCGGTCGTGTGCGTGGCCGGCGCCGGCGGTGCTGTGTTACTGCACGCCACGAGCACGGTCGCGATCAGGCCGACCAGCGCCACTGCGAGCGAGCGCGATCGGAGCGCGCGCGCGGTGGCAATCAACCCTTGAGCCCGGTGACGGTGATGCCCTCCACGAAGTACCGCTGGGCGAGAAGATAGACGATCACCACCGGCACCAGCGCTATTACGTCACCGGCCATCAGCGACGTCCAATCCGTGCTGTGCTGCGAGTTCAGCAGCTGGAGACCGACCGGGAGGGTGAACTTCTCCGGGGTGTTGATCATGACCAGCGGCCACAGGAAGGCATTCCACACGCCCATGAATCCCAGTGCGGCGACGACCGCGAGCGGTGCCCTGGACAGCGGCAGGACGATCGAGACGAAGATACGCCCGTAGCCGGCGCCGTCCACACGTGCGGAATCGTCGAGTTCCCTGGGGATCGCCAGGAAGTACTGCCGGAGCAGGAAGATCCCGAAGACGTCGCCGATGCTCGGGATGATCAGCGCCGCCGGCGTGTCGATCCAGCCGAATTGGCGCATCAGCACGAACCCGGGGATGAGCGTGACCTCCCAGGGGATCATCAGGGCAGTCAGGAATCCGTAGAAGATCCAGTCGCGGCCCGGAAATCGCAGCCGGGCGAACGCGTACGCCGCCGTCGAGGCGAGGACGAGCTTGCCGGCGACGGCGAGGACGACCACGACGAGGGAGTTGATGATCCAGCGTCCGAGCGGGAGCTCGTGCCACAGCTTCGAATAGTTCGACCACATGAGGTGGCTGGGAAGCCACTGCGGCGGGAAGGTGAACACCTCGTCGATACTCTTCAACGAGGTCGACAGCGTCCAGGCGAACGGGATGAGGGCGAGGGCCGCCATCACGCTGAGCGCTGTGTAGCCGAGGACCTGGCGGCCCACCCGACGTCGCCGCCGGCGAACGCGCGCCCGCTTGGCCGGCTCAGTTGAAGTCATAGTTGATCCTCTTCGACAACAGCCTGAACTGCAGGAAGGTGGCGACCGCGATGACGGCGAAGATCACCCATGCATAGGCGGCCGCATAGCCGTAGTGGAAGTACCGGAACGCCTGGCTGTAGAGGTAGAACGCATTCGTGTAGGTCGAGTAGCCGGGGCCGCCCTGGGTCATCAGATACACCTGGTCGAACGCACCCTGCAGGTTGCCGATCGTCGAGGTCACGAGGATGAAGAAGGTGATCGGCGTCAGCAGCGGCCAGGTGACGCTGCGGAACTGTGCCCATGCCCCGGCGCCGTCGATCGCGGCGGCTTCGTAGAGCTGCCGCGGGATGGCCTGTAAACCCACCAGGAAGAACGTCATGTTCCAGCCCAGGCTCTGCCAGACCGCCATGGCGGCGATCGCGGGCAGCGCGGTCGAGCTGCTGCCCAGCCAGTCGTGATGGGCGATGCCGAACAGCCCGAAGAACCAGTTGATGAGACCGAAGTCCGGGTTGTACAACCAGCGGAAGATGATCGCCGTCGCGGCGGCGGGGACGACGACCGGGAGGAAGTATGCCGCCCGGAACGCACCGATGCCGCGCAGCCCGGTCTTCACCGCGAGTGCGAGCAGCAGACCGAGGGCCATTCCGACCGGAATCGTCATGAGCGCATAGAGCAACGTGTTCTTGAACGCGGTCCAGAAGATGGGGTCGTGGAACAGGAGGGTCTTGTAGTTGTAGAGCCCGCGCTCCTGGTGGGGGGTGAGTAGATCCCATACCCACGTGGAGATCAGCAGGCTCGACCCCATCAGGTAGACGGTGAAGACGATGAAGTGCAGCAGGCTGGGAGCGACGAAGAGATATCCTGCCAGCGCTTCCCGGTTCCACCGGCTCCGTCGGCGGGGCAGCTGCTTGGGCAGGTCGGCCGCCGTTGCCATCAGCCGCCGCCCGGAGCCCCACCGGCGGCCAGCAGCGGCTTCACCTTCGCGCAGACCTTCGGCAATACGGTCGCGGGAGCTTCCTTCAGCGACCACATGGGGTCGAAGCCGGCGTCGACGGTGTCCTGCGCCTGGTTGAAGTTGGCGAGGTTCGGACCACGATGTGCTGTCGGCAGTGAATCGAGGAAGGGCTGCACGGAGTCGTGGGCAGTGGCGAAGGCGGATGACTTGAAACTCGCACTTTCTGCGATCGACCGGCGTGACGGAATGCCCTGCGCGGCTGCGAGACCCTGGGTGATCCCGGCTTCGCTCACCATGAACTTGAGGAACTCCCACGCCGCCTCGGGGTTCTTGCTGTTGCGTGCGATCGCGAACATGGAAAGGTGGAAGAAGTTGGCACGGCCGCTGGATCCCTTCGGGATAGGTGCGATCTTCCAGATGAACTTGTTGACGTCGCGGAAGTCGTAGGCGGCCCATCGGCCGCTGCCGATCATCATGGCCACTCGGCCGCTGAGGAAAAGCTGTTCTGCGCCTTGATTGCTGAACTGGGACGGGCTTGGCGACACCCCCGACTTGTACAGATCGGTGATCTGCTCGAACGCCGCGATCGACGCGGGCGAATCGTATCCGCACGTCTTGCCGTCGTCGGGATAGGGGTCGGCCCCGTTCGCCCACATCTGATCGAAGTATGGCGCGAACCAGTTGTCGAATACGGCGCCGTAGGTCTTGGACGTCCCGCTGCCTGATGTCAGTTTCTGTGCGGCGCCCGTGAAGTCCGCCCACGCCCAGTCACCCGTCGGAACGGCCACACCGGCTTTCTGGAACAGGCTGGCGTTGTAGTACATGACCTGGGTGTCCCAGTTGTCGGTGAGGCCGAGGAGCTTGCCGCCGTAGGTCAGGCCGTCGATCACCTGGGGATAGAAGTCGTCGACGAGATACTTGTCGCGGTCGATGTACGGGCGCAGGTCGATGGCGAAGTTCTTCGCCGCGATGTTGGGGATCTGAACGTCACCGCTGCCGAAGATGTCGGGTGGTTTCCCGCCCGCGATCATGGTCTGGACCTTCTGGTCGTAGTTCGTGGCCGGGACGATGAGGACCTCGACCTTCACGTCCGAGTGGATCTTCATGAACGCGGCCGCGAGCTGGCGACGCAACCCGATGTCGCCGGGGTTGTCACCGGGCTCGGCGAGGACGACCGTCCCGGTGACCTGTCGAGGCGACGGCGGCGCGGTCGAGAGCGCGCTGGACTGCTTCGGCGAGGAGCAGGCATCGAGGGCGGAGACGGCTGGAACAGCAAGTGCCAGACCGAGCAGGCTCCGACGGGACAGTGATGGCATGACGACCTCCGATGGCGGTTCGGCGGTGCGCCTCCGCCCGGAGGACACTGCGGCCACGTTGATCGGCAGCGTCTAGGGCACCGTGGTGAGGTGACACTAGGACCGGCCCGACACCGCGGTGACGGTCGTAACGAATTCGTTATCGGCCGATCCCAGACAAGGCGGCTGAACCGCATCGGTGATCGTCAGCAGATCGCCGGTGGGCTGAGGCGAGCAGCAGCCACCGGCTGCACTGGTTTCGGTTTCGTCGAACAGGCCGGCGCCGCCGCACACGCCACTGGCGGGCAACGTCAGCTCGACCCGGGCCGCCGCTTCGTGATCGCCGGCGATCTCGGCGGCGATCGACCGGACCTGCTCGAAGCCGGTCATCACGAGGAACGACGGCGCGCGTCCATAGCTCTTCATCCCTGCGACATACATGCCTGCGTCGGGTTGGCGAAGCACGTTTGCGCCATGTGGGCGGACCGTCCCGCAGGAGTGCACGTTCGGGTCGATCAGCGGTGCGAGCGCCGACGGCGCTTGAAGGACGGGGTCGAGGTCGAGCCGGACCTCGGACAGGAAGCCGAGGTCTGGGCGGAAGCCGGTGACCGCGACGATCTCGTCCACGTCGGCCACGGTGGCGCCGGCGAACGACGTCATGAGCAGTCGTCCGTCGGCTCGGCCGGCGATCTCCGCGGTGCGGAAGTCGGTGACGGTGGTGACGTGGCCGGCGGCGACTGCGTCGTGGGCGCGCCGACCGAGGGCACCACGGGCCGCGAGTTGATCGTTGTCGCCGCCGCCGAACGTATGACTGGTACCGGGACGCCGGACGAGCCAGGTGATCCGCGTTGCGGGAGCCGTCTGAGCCAGTTCACCGAAGGCGACCAACGCTGTGAGTGCGGAGGCGCCGGTTCCGGCGACGACAACGTGCTTGCCGGCATAGCGACGACGACCCGCGGGGGAACGTAGTTCCGGTACCCGGTAGCTGATGTGATCGACCGCGTCGGCCTCGCCGGTGGCCGACAGGCCGTCGCCGCCGACCGGGTTGGGTCCGGTCCAGGTCCCCGACGCGTCGATGACGGCCCGGGCGACCACGCGCTCGCCGCCCTCTGGTGTCGAGACGTGGACCATGAATGGTGCCTCGTCACGTCCGGCGTCGTCCACGAGCAGGTCTCGCCCCAATTTTGCGATGCCGGTCACTCGTGCGTGGTAGCGGACCTGATCGCCGAGCGCGTCGGCAAGCGGCTGCAGGTAGTCCCGCGCCCAGTCGCCACCGGTCGGGTAGCGCGCCGGGTCGGGTGCTGTCCATCCGGAGCCGGCCAGGAGTTTCGCCGCCTCCGGGTCGATCACTTCGGCCCACGGTGAGAACAGGCGCACGTGCGCCCACTCGCGAACCGCCGCGCCGGCCTGCGATCCGGCCTCGAGGACCAGTGGAGTGAGGCCGCGGCTACGGACGTGTACAGCGGCCGCCAGGCCGACCGGCCCGGCGCCGACGATGACAACAGGGAAGCCGTCCATGGGTCTCCTCAGATCGATGACCATCGATGTGTTACCACAGTATTGACGTCGGTCGATGAGCGCAACCATCGATCGGGATCGATTAACGTGGGCGCCGTGACCACGAGTGAAGGTGGACGGCAATCTGCCGAGCTGACGGTCGAGCAGTCGGAGACCTACGCGGACTGGTTCTCGTGCTTGTCCGACCCGACCCGCGTACGGGCGTTGTCGGCCGTCGCCATGGCAGCAGGCGGCTCGATCCGGACCGGCGATCTGGCCCGGCAGCTGGGCATCAGCCAGTCGACCTGTTCCCACCACGTGCGACGGCTCGCCGAGGTCGGCTTCGTGCGGGTCGACAAGGTCGGCCGAACCACCCAGATCAGCGTCGACGTCGCGTGTTGCGCCAGCCTCCCGCATGCTGCCGATGTCGTAATGGGTGCGATGCGGCAGGTGCCGTGCTGCCAGGACGATCTGCCCGGCGGCGTCGATATTCGTGCGATGACCGGTGCGGACATGGAGGCGGTCAGGGCGATCTACGCGGCCGGCATCGCGACCGGGAACGCGACCTTCGAGACTGACGTGCCGAGCGGCGATGTGCTGCTGTCGAAGTGGATTCCCGGACACCGGTGGGTCGCGACCATCGGTGCGGACGTGGTCGGATGGGCCGCGATCAGCCCGGTGTCCACGCGGCCCTGCTACGCAGGGGTCGGCGAGACGTCGGTTTACGTCGACGAGTCGGCGCGCGGTCGCCGGGTGGGCACGACGCTGGTTCACCGGCAGGTCACCGAAGCCGATCGGGCCGGCTTGTGGACCCTGCAGACGTCGATCTTCCCGGCGAACCGGGCGAGTCTGAGGCTGCATCATTCGGCCGGGTTCAGGACGCTGGCGGTACGGGAGCGAATTGCCCGGCGCGACGGCGTCTGGCGGGACACGGTGTTCCTCGAACGTCGAAGCCCGGTTGACGATCCGGTCCGAAGTCTCGAGCAGCGACAAGAGTCAGCGGAGCGGCACCGATGAACCGGGACGGTCCTCGAGGAGCCGGGTTCGGAGAATCGCCACCCGTGCAGCGATGTCGTCCCTGATCAGCCGCATCCGCTCGATCCCGTCGATACCACGGTCAGACGGTTCGTCGGTGTCCCATCGCTCGAACCGCGGGCCGACGACGGGGTCGACCGCCGCCTCGAGTCCCAGCGTCACGACGGCGGTCATCGATGCGAGGAGCGCCCGGTCGATCGGCTTCGTCTGCTCGCGGCTGATATCGACACCGACTTCAGCGAGCGCCTGGGCGGAGAGACCGTTCACCTCGGCCCCGGGCTCCGTCCCGGCCGAGTAGACATCGATCAGGTCACCGGCGATCTTGCTCATCAGCCCGGCGGCCAGCTGCGACTTACCGCCGTTCTTCACACAGACGAACATCACCGAAGGTCGATCGGGCATCGCCTACTCCTTGGCCGGCTGGTCGACGGGCCGCGCCCGGTGGCGCTTTCGCCAGCAGATCAGTAACGTATCAGCTGATGATGATATCAGTGGACAATGACGTGTTGAAGGTCCTTGCCGACCCGCTCAGGTTCAAGATCGTGACATTGCTGGCCGGCGAATCGCTGTGCACCTGCCACCTGACCGAGGTGACCGGCGCGCGGCAGACGAACCTCTCCAACCACCTCCGCGTTCTCCGTGACGCCGGCCTCGTCGAGAGCGAGGCGTGCGGGCGATTCACCTATTACCGTCTTCTCCCGGCCGGCCTGCGGGCGGTCGCCGCGTCGATCGGAGCGCTCGCCGACCAGGCAGTCGACACCGCCGCCTCGAACCGGAAGCGGCCCTGCTCATGAGCATCGAAACGCCCGACCGCGGCACCGGCTCCGACGGCCACCTCACGGTCAAGCTTTCGCGGCTCGACCGGCTGCTGCCGGTCTGGATCCTCGCCGCGATGGTCGTCGGCCTCGTCCTCGGCCGTGCGGTGCCGAACCTGAACAGTGCTCTGAGCAAGGTCGAGGTCGGCGGCGTCTCGCTGCCGATCGGCCTCGGGCTGCTCGTGATGATGTATCCGGTGCTGGCCAAAGTGCGCTACGACCGGATCGGGACGGTGACATCGGATCGACGGCTGCTGGTCTCGTCGCTGGTCCTCAACTGGGTCGTCGGCCCCGCACTCATGTTCGCGCTGGCCTGGGTTTTCCTTCCCGGCCTCCCCGAATACCGCACCGGTCTGATCATCGTCGGCCTGGCCCGGTGTATCGCGATGGTCATCATCTGGAACGACCTCGCCTGCGGCGACCGCGAGGCCGCCGCCGTCCTCGTAGCGTTGAACTCGATGTTCCAGGTCGTCGCGTTCGGTCTGCTGGGCTGGTTCTACCTCGACGTGCTGCCCGGACGGCTCGGTCTCGACAGCAGCGACCTGCAGTTCTCGGTCGGGAAGATCGTTGTCAATGTACTGATATTCCTCGGCATCCCGTTGCTGGCCGGGTACCTGAGCCGTCGGATCGGGGAACGACTGATGGGCCGACAAGGGTACGAGGCGCGCTTCCTTCCCAGGATCGGCCCGTGGGCGCTCTACGGACTTCTGTTCACCATCGTCGTCCTGTTTGCCCTGCAGGGGAAGACGATCACCTCGCAGCCCGCCGATGTCGTGCGAATAGCGATTCCGCTACTGGTGTATTTCGCGGTCATGTGGGGCGGCTCGTTCCTGCTCGGTAGGACCATCGGGCTGTCCTACGAACGGACGGCCACCCTCGCGTTCACGGCAGCAGGGAACAACTTCGAGCTGGCGATCGCGGTGGCCATCGCCACCTTCGGTGTGACGTCGGGACAGGCGTTGTCCGGAGTCGTGGGTCCGCTGATCGAGGTGCCGGTGCTGGTCGGGCTGGTTTACGTGTCGCTGGCTCTACGTCGTCGCTTCGGCGTCGCTGCAGACCGGTTGCCGACGCGGCGGCCGGTGTAGACGTACTACCTGTCGCTCCTTTCCGGCGGTCGACCGAACTGGCTACGCTCGGCCGATGGGAAGCGAATCCGATCAGACTGCGCGCACGTATCCGCACGGAGTCCCGAGTTGGGTCGACACCGAGCAGCCCGACGTCGAGACGGCGCTCGCGTTCTACGGCGGGCTGTTCGGCTGGACCTTCGTGGACGCGATGCCGCCCGGATCACAGTCCAGGTACGTGATCGCCCAGCTCAACGGTCGGGACGTGGCCGCGATCGGCGGCCCCCTCGCTGGCCATGCCCCCACCTGGAGCACCTACGTCAGCGTTGACGACGCCGACGCAGCCGTCGTACGCCTGACCTCGAGCGGAGCAACGGTTCGGTCGGGGCCGGCCGATGCCGGTGAAGGTGGCCGGAGTGTCGTCCTGACCGACCCCGAAGGTGCCGAGTTCCGGCTGTGGCAGCCGCGCCGACGCCTGGGCGTGCAGGTGGCGAACGAGTCGGGAGCCTGGAACTTCAGTGATCTGCACACAGCGAACCCACATGCGGCGATCGCGTTCTATGAGCAGGCGTTCGGGTGGGAGTTCGACGACTTCGGATTCGGCACGCTGATCCGGCGGCCCGGTTACGGTGACCACCTCGAGGCGACGGTCGATCCGGACATCAGGGCCCGGCAGGCACAGGTGTCGGCGCCGGTCGGCTTCGAGGACGCCATCGCCCGGTTGGCGGCTACCACCGAGGGCGAGCAACCGAACTGGCACGTTTTGTTCACGGTCGCTGATCGGGATCGGACGGTGGTGGACGCGGAACGTCTCGGTGCTCAGGTGCTCGCGACCGCCGACACCGGGTGGACGCGGACTGCGCTGATTCGCGATCCGCAGGGCGCGCGGTTCACGGTGAGTCAGTTCGCGCCGAGTTCCGGCTGACCCGTGGCCGCTCACGGGGGGGGCTTCACCAAGCCGGCATCGTCAGCGGCGATGACGGCCTGGGCGCGAGCGCGCGCGTCGAGCTTCGTCGCCGACAGCAATGTGAGAGGGCGGTGGGAGTGCGGGAACTCGCACAGCGACGCCTCGTCACCGGTCGTCGCGGCCGGGGATAGGTTGGCCCTGCTTTCACCCGTCCGCGACAGCCGGCAACGCCGCCGGGAGGAGAAGAGATGACCGACGACCACGAGTCGAGTTCCGACCACGACGAGCTGACCGATGAGGCGATCCGATCGCGGATCGACCACCTCCTGGCGGGAATGACGCCGGCCGAGAAGGCGGGACAGCTCACCCAGTACTTCTACTTCGGCGCACTGCCCGACAGCGATGCGGAACCTGTCGGCGGGATCTCGCTCTCGGGGCAGCCGGCGATGGTCGAGGCGGCGCTGGGACGGGGCGAGGCCGGCTCGCTTCTGTTCGTCACCGACCCGGCCGAGACCAACCGGCTGCAGCGGCTCGCGGTCGAAGGCAGCAGATTCGGCATACCTGCCCTGTTCGGCTTCGACGTCATCCACGGCTTCCGGACGATCTTCCCGGTGCCGATCGCGATGGCCGCGTCGTGGGACCCCGCGACGATCGAGCTGGGCCAGTCCGTCGCTGCCCGCGAGGCGCGATCTGTGGGCATCCATTGGACCTTCGCGCCGATGGTCGACATCGCCCGCGACCCGCGCTGGGGACGGATGATCGAAGGCGCGGGTGAGGATCCGTATCTCGGCGCCGCGGTCGCCGCTGCCCAGGTCCAGGGTTTCCAGGGCCGCGCGCTCGGCACGCCGGAGCGTGTGATCGCCGGTCCGAAGCATTTCGCCGGCTACGGCGCCGCCCTCGGCGGACGCGACTACGACGAGGTCAATCTCTCCGATTCCGAACTGTGGAACGTGTATCTCCCGCCGTTCCGGGCGGCGGTGAAAGCCGGCGCGGGCAACATCATGACGGCGTACATGGATCTCAACGGCGTCCCCGCGACGGGGAACCACTGGCTGTTCACCGAGGTCCTTCGAGGTACGTGGGGATTCCAGGGTTTCGTGGTGAGCGACGCCCAGGCGGTGCACAACCTGCTGACGCACGGCTTCGCCGAGGATCTCTCCGACGCCGGGGTCCGCGGGCTGACCGCCGGTGTGGACATGGAGATGGCGGTCGGTGATCCGGCTTATGCGCACCTGCCGGACGCCGTCGCGAACGATCGGACCGCCGCCGCCGCCCTCGACGCGAGCGTGCGCCGGGTGCTCGAGGCGAAGCTCCGGATGGGCCTGTTCGACGCGCCCTACGTCGACGAGAAAGTCGCTCGTGAGGTACTCGGTGACCCGGCGCACCGTGAGGTCGCGAGAGTCGCCGCCGAACGGGCCGCAGTCCTGCTCCGCAACGAGGACGGCCTGCTTCCACTGGACGCCGGCACGCTCGGGTCGATCGCCGTCATCGGCCCGCTGGCCGACTCGAAACGCGACACGCTGGGGCCATGGTGCTTCGACTTCGACCTGGACGAGACGGTGACCGTGCTCGACGGAATCCGGCGCAAGGCCGGCGCGGACGTTCGCGTCCGGTACGCACCCGGCATCCGGCCGCCGCAGCGGACCTTCCCGTCGATGTTCGACATGTTCGGCGGGAACGCGCCGGTTGATCCCGAAGGATTCGACGACGAGGCAGAACTCAAGCGGGCAGTCGATCTGGCCGATGCGGCCGATGTCGCGGTGCTTGTCGTGGGCGAGTCGCAGAACATGATCGGCGAGGCTGCTTCACGGTCGTCGCTGGAGCTGCCTGGGCGTCAGCTCGAACTGATCAAGGCGGTTGTCGAGACCGGCACACCCGTTGTGCTGCTGGTGATGAACGGCCGGCCGCTCGATCTGCGCTGGGCGGCGGAGCACGTGCCGGCGATTCTCGACATCTGGTATCCGGGCACGCAAGGCGGTACGGCCGTTGCGAACCTGGTGTTCGGCACAGTGTCGCCGGGTGGCAAGTTGCCGTTCAGCTGGCCGCGCACGGTCGGGCAGATCCCCATGATCTACGCGCACACCCGTTCGCACGAACCCGACAACCAGGGCAAGCGCTACTGGGACGAGGAGAGCACGCCGCTGTTCCCGTTCGGCCACGGGCTTGCCTATTCCCGCTTCGACTACAGCTCGCTCGCCGTCGACCGGCGGTCGATCGGTGCGGGTGAGTCGTTGTCGGTGTGGGCCGAGGTCGCCAATGTCGGTGATCGCGCAGCCGACGAGGTGGTGCAGCTCTACGTCCACCAGCGGTCCGGATCGGCCTCGCGGCCGGTTCGCGAGCTCAAGGGGTTCCGGCGTATCAGCCTCGAAGCAGGGGAGTCGACCACCGTCGAGTTCCCGCTCGGCCCGGACGAGCTGCGCTACTGGAACGCCACGGTTCGAGACTGGGTGCTCGACGCATCGACCTTCGACATCTGGGTCGGAGGGGACTCGACGGCGGAGCTCACGACGACGATCAAGGTGACCCGGCCGCAGGCCTAGGCTCGGCGCCGTGGCCATCATCTACCGGGCGCAGATCCGTCCTACGAAGCTCGAGCTGATCGGGTCGTGGCTGCCCCCGCAGCCGTGGTTCGGCTCGCGCCGCGTCGACAGTCTCGCATCGCTGGGTGCCTACCGATTCGACGATCCCAGCGGCGGCGTCGGCATCGAGACACTGTTGGTCGGTGTCGCCGGCGTGGTGGTGCAGGTGCCGATGACCTACCGCGGCGCGCCGCTGGCCGGAGCTGAGGCAGCGCTGATGGGAACGATGGAGCATTCGGTATTGGGGACACGCTGGGTCTACGACGCATGTGCTGATCCCGTCTATGCGAACGAGCTCGCCACCGCGATCCTCACCGGTGGCACGCAGGTGGACGAGTTCGTCGAGGGTGACGCTGGACCGACGTTGCGGGCGTCGACCGCCTCGGTGAAGGGCAGCGGGGCGCCCGACGCGGAGGTCATGCGGGTCGCGAACGTCGACGACCTGTCGGTCTCGACCACCGGCACGGCGTCGACGGTCACCGCGCCTACCTGGGAGCTGACGGTCGCCCGTGTCGTCGAATCGGGCGGCAGTTTCCCGCGAGTCGAGGCGGAGCTGATCGGGACGTGGGCTGCCCAGCCCCAGCCCGTGCGGTTGGCGTCGGGCCGTCACCGGTAGCTGGTAGCCGATAGCTCCTTCCCCGAGGTCAGACGCGTCCTGACCTCAGCCGGCGTCGCCGGCCGCCCTCGTGCCCTCGTGTCCGGGTTGGGCGCCGGTCGGGTCCTCGGGTTGGTCGACGTCGGGCTCGTCGGTCAGCCCCGGTTCGGTCGAAGGGTCGGGGTTGACCGGCTCGGTCAGATCCGGGTTGATCTCGTCGGGGCTGGGAATGGGTGTCGTCTGGGTCATGCCGGTCAGATTCTCACATCAGCGAGAGACGGGCCGGCGACCTTATCGAATTAGTGGTCGAGGACCGCAAGGTCGACAGCCGCCAGACGTTCGGGGTCCTGGAGGACGTCGATCGCGACGATCCGGCCGTCCGCAACGGTGAACGCCATGATGGACAACACCCGGGCACCCGTGGCGATAACGGCTCCGGCGGTCCCGTTGATCAACGCCGGCCGGACGAACGGAGCGAATCGCGCGGCGAGAACGGCCTGCGCGGCGACGTCGCGCGCCGTGTGGATCACGACCGTCCGGCGGCCGCGCGCGGTGCCTCCGTCGGCCCGCAGCACCACGTCAGGGTCGAGAACGGCCACGAGAGCATCGAAGTCACCGTCGCGGGCAGCCGCGAAGAAGGCGTTCACCACGATGCGCTGCCGCGCCGGATCAGGGTCGGGAGCCGGCGCCTGACCCTGCACGCGGTGACGTGCGCGACTCGCGAGCTGCCTCGTCGCGGCCGGGGTGCGCTCTATCATCGACGCGACCTCCTCGAACGGCATGGCGAACATGTCGTGCATCACGAAGGCGAGGCGCTCGGCGGGGGTCAGCGTCTCCAGCACCACCATCAACGCAAGCCCGACCGCATCGGCCAGCAACGCCTCCTGCTCGGGATCCATCCCGGCGTCCGGGCTGATGATCGGCTCCGGGACGCGCACGTCGAGGGGATCCTCCCGGCGCTGCGCCCGGGATCGCAGCAGGTTCAGGCAGATCCGCGCTACCACGGTGGTCAGCCACCCACCGAGGTTCTCGATGCCCGCGGTGTCAGTGCGGGTCAACCGCAGCCATGCTTCCTGAACAGCGTCTTCGGCCTCGCCGACGGAGCCGAGCATCCGATACGCGACCGCCCGCAGCCGAGGTCGATTCTCCTCGAACCGCTGCGTCAGTAGATCGTTGTCGTCCACGGCGTCACATTCCTCTCGTCCAGGTGTCAACGAGCTAGACCCGCGAAACCCCGCTCATGTGACTGGGCTGCCTACGGCGGTCCCGAACCGATGGAGAAGCCATGACCTCACCCATTCTGCTCACCGGCGGGACCGGAACACTGGGACGCTTGATGATGCCGCTGCTGCGCGACGCCGGGTGCTCGGTGCGCGTGCTGAGCCGGCACAGCCACGAGTCCGGCGACGACGAGTTCGTCGTCGGGGATCTCGACAGCGGGGCGGGAGTTGAAGCCGCGCTTGCGGGGGTCGAGACCGTCGTGCACTGCGCCGGCAGTGCGAAGGGTGACGAGGTCAAGGCGCAAACCCTGGTGCGGGCCGCGTCGCGGGCCGGCGTGCAGCACCTGGTCTACATCTCGGTGGTCGGTGCCGAACGGGTCCCGGTCGTCAGCCGGATCGACCGCATGATGTTCGGGTACTTCGCGTCCAAGCGGGCAGCGGAACGGGTTGTCGAGGATTCCGGACTGGCGTGGACCACCTTGCGGGCCAGCCAATTCCACGACCTCGCGCTGATGACGGCCGTCCACATGGCCAAGCTACCGGTGATCCCCGTGCCGGCAGGCATGCGATTCCAGCCGGTCGACGCTCGTGAAGTCGCGGCCCGTCTCGTTGAACTCGCCCTCTGCCCGCCGGCCGGACTGGTCGCCGACATCGCCGGGCCGCGGATCTATGGGATGGACGAGCTCCTGCTGAGCTACCTGACGGCCAGTCACCGGCGTCGGCTGCTGATACCGTTCAGGCTTGCCGGTGGCGCCGCCCGCGCCATCCGGGCGGGCGCGAACCTCGCTCCCGAGTGGGCCGTCGGACGTCGAACGTGGGAGGACTTCCTAGCCGAACGACTGGGTGCCGGCGCGCGGTAGCGTCGTGAGACCGACGGTGAGTCTTGACCGAGCACCACTAGCCGGTGTCAACTGGTTTTCCCAAGGTGAGATAGGCGAATCCGAGGATGCCGCGGTAGCCGCGGAGCCACAGCGCTCGTTGCTTGTCGAGTTCGGCTGCCACCGCCGCCGCTTCGGGATGATCGGGATCGGTCAAGAGCCACCGTTCTCGTTCGACCGCGAGGCCGGACTCGAATTCGTCCCATTCGGCTTCGGTGACCGTCTGGACGTGTAACGGGCGGAAGCCGGCGGCGACCGCCTGGTCGACGAGGCCGGCGAGATCGGTGTTGTCGTCCGCGCTGATGCCCGGCCACATCCTTGCGAGCTCACCAGGCGTCGGGGGTCGGACCCAGTACTCGGCACCGAACAGCAACCGACCGCCGGAATTGACGTGCGCGTACAGCTCGCGGAGTGCGTCGACGGTGGTGCCGAACGCTTGGAACGCGCCGAGGTTGAGGACGAGGTCCGCAGGGGCGGCGACGTCGGCGGCTGGCCGTTCGACGAGGGTGAGGCGATCACTCACACCAAGCTGTTCGGCTCGTTGCCGCGCGCGTTTGAGGTCGGGTCCGAAGGTGTCGACGCCGGTTCCGACCGCGCCCGGCGTCGTGCGGAGAATGCGGAGCAGCAGTTCGGCCCAGCCGGAGCCCAGGTCGAGCACGGTTGCCGGCTCGGCCGCCGACAACTCGGCGACCAGGGAGTCGGCGCGGGCGGCTGAGAGTGGTCCCATGAAGGACAGGTCTGCCCCACTGCCCGGGGCCGGCGGATCGCTCACGAGCACACGCTAGATCACCGGCTCCCCGCCACAGACAGCCCGAGCGCCGCACAGACAACCTCACACACGGGGCTGTCTGTGCTCCGCCAGGGCGGTCTGAGGAAGCCCGCCTGGACCGGCCTGCGTCATCGCTGACTCGGGCGGTGTGGTCGGGTTCGATGGGCGAGTGGGGATACCGGGTAGCGGAGCAGCAGGCGAGTACAGATAGTTGCGCTCGTGGTGCTGGCGCTGGTGTGCGCGGATTACCTGTCGGCGTACGACGACTCGACCGGTGACTTTTCACGACTGGTGAGCGGATTGTTGATCTTCGTCCCGCTGTATGGAGTGCCGGCACTGTTGACTGGGACTGGCGTACCTCACGCACGCGGTCGCCCGCACGAACGCCGGCCCTTCAGCGAAGTGGCGTCGACGGCAGTTCTACATCGGTGCCGCGACGAGTTCGGTGATCGAGAACGTCGTCACGCCGTTGACCACCAGCGGAAGGGTGTCGAGCTCATTACGCAGGGTCTCCGAATCGGCTGCTTCTGCGATCAGCACCGCACCCGAGTAGTCCGCCTTGAGGAACATCTGGTCGACGACTCCGGCCGCAGCCAGCTCGGCCATGCGAGCGCCCTCGGCGGCCACGTGAGCCGATGGGTCGCTGGTGTTTTGCGATACAGCGAGAAACTTCATCTGGTCCTCCAGTGGACTTGTGCTACTACCAGTCGCTTAAGCTAATGGTCGTAGCTGATCTTCGTCAATGGATGCTGTCGTGATGTTCGGGCCACTGCGAAAGGACCCCGTGAGTGCCACCGGTCGGACCGATCCTGTCGGCGGGAGCGATCGCCGGGCGTTGCGTCGTGAGGCCACCATCGAGGAGATCCTCGCCGCCGCGTTGGTGATGATGTCCACTGAGGGCGTGGGCGGATTGACGATGGCTGCACTGGCCCGACGGGTTTCGATGCAGCCGCCATCGTTGTACAAGTACTTCCCGTCCCTGCTCGCCGTCTACGACGCGCTGTTCCGGCGCGGGCAGCAGCAGAACCTCGACGCACTCGAAGCCGGCATGGCTGCCGCCGCGCCCGGACTGGCGGCTGTCCGAGCCGGTATGGAATCGGCCGGGCGGTGGGCGGTCGAGAATCCGGTGATGGCGCAACTGCTGTTCTGGCGGCCGATTCCGGGATATCAGCCGACAACCGAGGCATTCGCGCCAGCCGTGCGAATTGTGGAGCTGTTGCGGGCCGAGCTCGAAGGCGCGGTGGCAGCGGGGGAATTGGGTGCGGGCGCTGAGGGCGACGAGGCGATGGCGCTGCTCTCGACGATGCACTTCGGCGTTCTCAGTCAGCACCTCGCGAACGATCCGGACGCCGATTGGGAGCACGGGCTCTTCACCCGACTGCATCCGCGGATCTTCGAGATGTTCGCCGGCGCCTATCCGTCGAAGGTACGACGGTAGGCAGTGAAACGGCTGTTTGCGGACAGGGAAGACATCTATCGCCGTGCCTACCGAACCGCGAAGACTGGGCCGATCGCTTGATCGCCGTCATCGAGATATCACCTATGAAGGAGTCGTCATCACTGCACCGAGCCCACCCGGCGTCGACATCGTCGGGTCATCGAGCGTGCTGTGGCGTTACGCGCCGCCGGACGGCCAGGCGATCGACGTGGGCCCACCCACGATCGAGATCGACGGCCTCGTCGTCGTGCTCACCGGCACTCTGCACGCGAACGCGGAGACCACACTTCCCAACGGTGCTGTCGAAAGCGTCTTCGAGGGGACCCTCGACGGTGATGACGATCTGCGGCTCAGACTCTTCGTTCGGGTGGCTCCCGACAATCCGGTGGTCCGGTTCCGCTACGAGCTGACGAGCACGACCGAGCGGCGGCTCACCAAGTCGGCCGGTGTCGACGCGGTGCGGCTCACTGGTGTCATTGTGCCGTCCCGGGACGCCGTCGAGGTGCGGCTCTCGGACTACAACTCGCTCGTGCACAGCTACGTTCCGACCGAGGTGCCGCTGACGGAGCGGGAGTTCCGGGCCGGGCAGCTGGTCATGGGACCGATCGTCACCTGGCCGACCGCGGCCGGCCACGCGGTGCTCGCCTACGAGCACGGATCCCAGTACCCGGACGCTTATCTGTCCTACCGGCTCGACACGGCACCGGGCGACGAAGGCACGATGGAACTCCTCGGCGCCAAGGGGACCTACCTGGCCGGCCACGATCTGCGCGTCGGCTTCTCGACGGTGTGGATCGAGTTGGCCTGGGTGCCGGGAGACCGCACCGCGCTGCAACGGTGCTATCGCGAGTTCGTGTTGCGTTACCTGTCGCTCTCGATGGCGTCGCGGGCCCCGCTGATCTTCTACAACACCTGGAACCACCAGGAGCGGGTGCACGGTTGGGCCGGACGCCCTTACCTGGCAGACATGTCGGCCGACCGGATGTTGGCCGAGATCGACGTAGCGCACGGGATCGGTGTCGATGTCTTCGTGATCGACACCGGCTGGTACGACCGGACCGGGGACTGGCGGATCGACCCGCACCGCTTCCCGGACGGGCTCGGGCCGATCAAGCAGAGACTCGATTCCTACAGCATGCGCCTCGGTCTGTGGTTCGGTCCGACCTCGGCGGCGGTGTCGAGCACGCTCCTCGCTCGAAACGCTGACAACCGGATGAGCCGGCACGGCGAGCGGCCGGTGGCGAGGGCGATCTGGGAGACCGAGGAGAGCGAGGAGCTCTGCCTCGTCAGTTCCTACGCGGACGACTTCGCCGACGAGCTGATCCGGTGTGCGCAGGAGTTCGGGGTGACCTACTTCAAATGGGATGCGATCAGCCAGTACGGCTGCGATGATCCGCACCATCATCACGGCACCGTCGACAACACCGACGCCGAACGTGCCGACGCTTATGCGTTCGGCCAGCCGCTGGCAATGGCCCGGATCGCGGAGAAGGTGACCGCCGCGGTGCCGGCGGCGATCGTCGACTTCGACGTCACCGAATCCCAGCGCTGTGTGGGATTGGCCTTCCTGACAGCCGGAAAGTACTTCCTGATCAACAACGGCCCCTACTTCCACAGCTTCGACGTGTCCGCAGACAAGGACGTCCACTGGGATAACCCGAATCTGTTCTTCTTCCCCGGCCCGGCCCGCGACTGGATCTGCCGGACGCCGCTGAGCTACGACACCTGGATCCCGTCGGTGCTGTTCCTGACCCACTACCTGCCCGACGATCCGGCGTCGAACCAGGAGATGACGGTCGGCTCGTTGATCCTCGGTCAGAACGGCATCTGGGGCGATCTGCTCGGGATCAGTTCAGACGGGGTGATTCGGATGGCGCGGATCCTGCATGCCTACAAGCAGGTGCGCGACGACGTCACCGCTGCGACGCTCATTCGTACCGGAGTCGTCGGCGGCATGGTGGAAAGCTACGAGAAGGTCGATGCCGGCACCGGTCGCGGAGTCCTCGTCGTCTTCGCGAACGCTGTTCGGGCACCGTTCGGACACGATCAGCCGATGACCACCCAGGTCATCACCCAGGTGCCCACCATGCACGATGTCGTCACGAGCGGCGACGTCCACGTGACCTTCGACCCGGCCGGTCATGCAGTCGTCAGTGCCCGGTTCGGCGAGACCGGCGCGGCCGTCGTCGTCTTCGGCGCAACCGAGTGACGAGCCCTGGTCGTAGCCACGAGCACACCCGGTCGGACAGAGTGGATGCATGACGACGCGCGAAGCTCACCTGGTCGGCAGTCTCCCCGGTGCGGATCCGGAGGAGGCGATGTCGACCGCGCTGTCCATTCTCGGGCCACATCTTCGGACACTGCCTGACGGAGAGACAGGGGAGCGCCGGAACTGGGTGATCTCGATCATCAACGGCCTTCGTGAGCATCCTGACCTCGAGCTGCGCAAGCCAGGTGACTGGTCGGACTACGACAAGACGCCAGTGATGAGAATCCGCAGGGGCCGCACCCTGCTCGGAGCCAACCTCGACTTCGGGCACGTGGACGCGGTGCGACAGAGCTACTCGGTCTTCGAGCAGGCACGGGCAGCCGCCGGCCGACCGGACCTTGCCTTCCAAGAGGGTGTGCCCGGAGATTTCGACCTCGCGATGTTCACGTTGGGTCCGGCCGGAGCTCTACGACACCGCCGGCCGTTCACCGAAGCGACGGTCAGCGAGATCCGGGGCGTCGGCACGCTGACCGGCCCGGACACGCTGTTCCAGATCGAGCTGCCCGTGGAGTTGGTGCTGCTGGCCAGGGCGCCGGCAGCGGTCAGGCCGGCGTTGGCGAAGATCCTCGCCAGGCTGACCACCAGGTTGGCGGCAGCTTCGCCCGAGGGCACCAGGTTCGGAATCCACCTCTGCCTCGGGGACATGAACAATCGCGCCTTCGGAACGATGGACGACGTCACCCCGCTTGTCCTGCTGGCCAATGCGATCATCGACGGTTGGCCCGCGAAGCGGCAGCTGGACATCCTGCACGCCCCGTTCGCCGCTGCTGACCATCCCGCAACGACGGACGCGGCGTTCTACGCACCGCTGACATCGCTCAGGCTGCCGGAGGGGGTGCGCTTCGCCGCCGGCTTCGCGCACGAGTCGCAGAGCTTGGCCGACCAATGTGAGATCCGCTCGCGGATCGACGAACTCCTGCACCGTGAGGTCACCATCTCGGCGGCGTGCGGTCTCGGCCGCAGGTCAGACGCCGACGGCCGGGCGGTCCTCGAACGAACCGCGGAACTCTGCGCGGCCTGAGATGCGGACCGTGTCGCGTGCCGAGCCGGTCGCCGCGGGTCACTCGCTGACCTCGTCGTGAAGTAGTAGTGAAGACCTCGATATACCAGGGCCGCGAACAACTTCGGGCTCCGCCACTCGGCCGTGCCACCCCGGCGTGGAAGGATCGGTCGGTGCCGACGCTTCCCGTCCTGTCCAACCTCCGACCGATCGGCGGCGAGGGCTTCCAGGCCGGTCGCCGACGCACGGTCTACCGGGCCGACACCGAGCCGGTGGCGGGGTCCGCCTACCCGGAGGGCCTGGGTGCTGTCCTCGACCTTCGACGCGACGACGAGATCGCCGCGGTCCCGCATGCATTGAAGGGCACGGCCGGCTATCAGAATCTGCCGTTGTTCGATCCGTCGTCCACACTCGAATCCGCCGCCGCCGCGGTCCAGGTCCAGGATCAGTACATCGACTGGCTGGAGCGGCATCGCGAGACGATCGCAGCTGTCTTCCGCAGGCTTGCCGAGATCGACGCTGATGCGCTGGTGTGCTGCTCAGCGGGCAAGGACCGTACGGGTGTGGTGAGCGCACTGCTGGCTCGGTTGTGGGGCGCGGACCTCGATCGGATCGGTGTCGACTACGCGCGGACCCGCGACGCCCTGGCCGAGCGGTTCGCCGCCGAACGCCGCGTCAGCACTGATCTCGACCGGACGCTCGTCCAGCAGCGCTGTGCTCCCGAGGTCATGATCACCGTGATCGGGCACGTCGAGGCCAGTTACGGCAGCGTCGCGGGCTACCTGACGTCGATCGGCCTGACCGACGCGGAGATCGCCGCCCTCTGACAGGAGGTGACGTCCGCGAGGCGGCTGCTAGCCGTTCGGAAGTGCTCGCGGCAAGCCGAACCAGGGCAGCAAGCCGCTCTCGAAGCGCGTCAGCGAGCAGATCTTCTCACCGGCCAGGGTGATCACGACCATCCCCGCCGCGTGGCGGACGCCGCCGGGTCCCGTCACGTAGATCCCGAAGGCCGGCTGGCCGTTGGCTCGTGTCGGCACGAGGTCGTACTCGCGGCCCGAGCGGAAGATGAGGGCGGAGAATCCGGCCACCGCCTCGCGTCCTTCGTACTCCAATGGCATGGGGGGCATCGACATGAACACGTCGTCGGTCAGCAGGGCGATCAACGCCGGCAGATCGGCCGCCTCGTAGGCGCGCACGAACTCGGCCACCAGGGCCTCTTCGGCGCGTGAACCGACGGCGGGTGCCGGCTCGCGGTCGGCGTTGGGTGGGAAGCGACGCTGCAGGCTGGCCCGCGCACGTTTGAGAGCGCTGTTGACCGACTCGATGCTCGAGTCGACCATCGTGGCGACTTCACTGGCATGGAATCCGAGGACATCGCGCAGGACGAGAACAGCGAGTTGTCGCGGCGGCAGAAGCTGGACAGCCGTGACGAAGGCGAGCGAGATCGATTCGGTCCGCTCGTGCCGGGCCGCCGGCCCGAGTGGCCAATCCGAGGCATCGTCGAGGATGGCATCGGGGATCGGTTCCAGCCACACGACCTCGCCGAGCCGGGTCGGGTCGGGCGGCTGCACGCCGGCGACGTCCCACTCCTTGGCCTGTCGCCGGGTGGCTGACCGCCGCATGTTGAGGCACCGGTTCGTGGCGATGCGGTAGAGCCACGTCCGGAGCGAGGCGCGTCCCTCGAACGCCTCGAGTCCCTGCCAGGCGGAGAGAAACGTGTCCTGCAGGGCATCCTCGGCGTCATGAAGCGACCCGAGCATGCGATAGCAGTACACCTGCAGCTCCCGTCGATGCGGCTCGGTCAGCTCGCGGAACGCGTCGCCGTTCCCGGCCCGCGCGTCTGCCATCAGGTCGGCTGTCGCCACGTCCGCCTCACCCCTTTCTCGTGCACTGCGTCGGGTACCTACCTGCGATGCAGACACCGGCCGACGGTCGAACTGGGCGGTCGTACGGCGCCCAGTTTCGCACCGGGGCGGTGCCTACCTCATCGGCCGAATACATCGGCCGACATCACTGGCCACATCGTTGGCAGACACGAGGAGACCGACATGGGACGCATCGTCCTCAGCGAGAACGTATCGCTCGACGGAGTCATCCAGGACCCGACCGGCGACGAAGGGTTCGCAGCCGGCGGCTGGTTCAACGACATCGGACCGGAGACCCGCGAAGCGTGGGGCACGATCCTGTTCGACGAGGTGCTGCACACCGAGGCGGTGCTGCTGGGACGATGCAGCTACGAATGGTTCTTCACGCGGTGGGCGTCACGCACCGGCGAGTGGGCCGATCGTCTCAACGGACTACCGAAGTACGTCGTTTCCTCGACCCTCGAGCGACCGGAGTGGAACGCGACGGTCCTGACGGGCGGCGTCGCGGATTCGGTCGCGGCGCTGAAGGAGGCGGTCGACGGGGATATCGCCGTGTACGGCAGCGGGCAACTCGCCCACACGCTGATCGAAAACGACCTCGTGGACGAGCTGCGCCTGATGATCTATCCGTGCGCACTCGGGACCGGCGATCGCCTGTTCGCCGAAACCGTGCACGAGAAGCCCATGCAGCTGATCGATGCCGGCGTGGTCGGCGACAGCCTCGCCTACCTCACCTACCAACCAGCGCGGACCGCCTAACCGCCAGGGTCCGGCGGTACGGTTCGAGAAAAGTCGGGCTGGTGCTGTCGATTCTCCGTGCGGTGTTCGACGTAGGGGTGTCAGCGAAGCAATTCAGCCCCGAATGGAGACGGCACCATGGCGCAGTACGCACTTCTGATCTACACGCCCGGCATCCGAGAGACCGACCTGGACGCCGAGGAGCTGGCCGCGCACGACCGTCACGCTCAGGAGATGACGGCGTCCGGCGCCATGGTCGCGGCGTTCGCGCTCGAATCCGCAGCCACCACGGCCACCTCGGTTCGCGGCGACGCCGTGACCGACGGGCCCTTCGTCGACGCGAAGGAGGTCATCGCCGGCTTCTATGTGATCGAAGCCCCCGACCTCGACGCGGCGCTGGAGATCGCCCGGCGCAACCCGATCAACCAGCAGGGCGGCGGTGTCGAGGTCCGACCGATCGAGGGTGGCTTCATCGCCGATCGATCCGCCACGGGATGACCGACCCGTCTGCCGTGGAGTCGGCAGTTGGCGACGCGCACCGTCGCGGCTGGGGCCTCGTCTTGGCCGCGACGGTGCGCGTCGCACGGGATCTCGACCTGGCCGAGGAGTGCGTACAGGAGGCATACGCGGCGGCACTGGTGTCTTGGCGCCGCGACGGGATCCCCGACAATCCGGAAGCCTGGCTCACAACCACGGCCAAGCGCCGTGCGATGGATGCCATCCAGCGCGAACGAGTGCTTCGCACGAAGCTCCCGCTACTGGTCGAACCCGAGGCAACGCACCGGGAATGGGAGGACACGGCCGTGAACGAACCACCGGGGTTGGCGATCGAGGATGTCTACGACGTCGTATCCGACCAGCGGCTGCGGCTGATCTTCATGTGCTGCCACCCGGCGCTGGCGCAGGAAGCGCAGCTTGCACTCACCCTGCGGCTGGTGTGCGGGGTGTCGACGGGCGACGTCGCCCGCGCGTTCCTCGTCTCGGAGACGACGATGGCGGCGCGGATGACGCGGGCCAAGAAGAAAATCGTGTTGACCCGGATCCCGTTCCGTGTACCGCGATCGGCCGAGTTGCCGGATCGGCTCCGAGGAGTCCTCGGCGTCGTCCACCTGCTGTTCACGATGGGCCACACCGCACCGTCCGGTACGTCGCTCGTGCGGAGCGACCTGGTCGAGCAGGCGATGCACCTGGCGAGGACGCTCCGCGAGCTGATGCCGGACGAGCGGGAGGTCCGCGGCCTGCTTGCGCTCCTACTGGTCACGGATGCACGACGTGCGACCAGGGTCGACGACGAGGGTCGGCTGCTGCGATTGGAGGATCAGGACCGGTCCCGCTGGGACGTGTCCGCCGTCGCCGAGGCAGCTGCCCTGATCGTCGAGGCGCTGAAGGCCGGCCCTCCGGGTCGCTACGTCCTGCAGGCGGCGATCGCGTCGCTCTATGCGGAAGCACCGACCTTCGACTCGACTGACTGGGCTCAGATCGTGGACCTCTACGACGCGCTCCACAGCGTGTGGCCGTCGCCGGTGGTCGCACTGAACCGCACCGTCGCGCTGGCGATGGTGGCCGGTCCGGCGACTGCGCTGGCCGAGGTCGAGCAGCTCGAGCGGGACGGCACACTCGCGGAATACCATTACCTGCAGGCGATCAAGGCCGACCTGCTGCAGCGTCTCGGGCGGCCGGCCGAGGCCGGCGTCGCGTACGCGGCGGCACTCACGTTGGTCGACAACGATGCCGAACGCGAGTTCCTGACCGCACGGATGTCGGCTCTGCGGCCGTAGCGTCTCGGCAACAAACCTGTGGCTGCGGATCGACGGGTCCGCCTATCACTCGATGGACATCATCACGTGCGGGCTGGCCCTGTCGCACGTGCCTGCCCTCGACACAACCGGTAAGCGATGCCGAGGTCGCCGCTGACACGCGCTGTGTGGACTCTTGGTTCCCGGGGTCAGCGCGGTGCGTTCTGACGACGCGTCGGGAAGCTGGCGTGACGGGCCAGAACGGCGATGACGAGCGCGACCACCGCGAGCGTGATCATGAAGATCGGGAGGACGAGCGCCTGTGAGGTGCTGATGAGGATGGCACCGATGACGCCCGCGGCGAAGATGGCGAGATTGAATGCGACGCCGAGAAGGGCGTTCGCGACATCGACGTTCTCGCCGCCCGCATCGCTGATCGCTCACGCAGAAGCTCGACGGGTCCGATCCGAGAGATCGGCGGACTTTGCGCCCGCCCGCACAGATTGCCTCCACAGTGTCGTCACCGTGGCGGCGACTGCGAGAATGCTGAGACCGAGTGTCCACCCTGCCAGGACATCAGTGGCCCAGTGGTAGCCCAAGTAGAGACGACTCGTGCCGATGGCGAAGACGAGGACACCCACCGTCAAGCCGATCGCAAGGCGCGCAGCGACCGACCGCACCAGTGGCAACGTCACCAGCGCGATGATGCCGTAGCAAACCGTTGAGTTCAGGGTGTGACCCGAGGGAAAGCTGTAGCTGGCCTCGGGAACGCCGATTTCAACGAGCGCGCCCGGCCGGGGCCGGTCGACGATGAGTTTGATCAGCACTGTCGTCGATGCCGATGCCGCCATCGATGCGACGATCAGGCCGGCGCGGAAACGTTCGGCGCGGATGAGCAGGATGCCGGCGCTCGCCAAGGTGACAGCGGCCAACCAGATCTCACTGCCGAAGAACGTCACAGTCTCGGCAACGGTGTTCAGCGCAGGCGTGCGCGCGGCGACGATCTGGTGCGTCAGTCCTGGATCGAACGACGCGAGCCCGGTGCCACTATCGACTGCCACGAGAATGAGGACGAACACGGCTGCACCGATGGCGGCCAGGGCACCGGGGCGTGCGGCTGCGCGGACCGCCGCCGCTGACCTGGACACCGTTGTCGCAGCAGGTGATTTGTCGATCTCCAGCACGGAATTCCTCCAGTTTCGGTGGTCGATCGTCGTGCGCTCGTACAGAGGTGACGCTGAAGGATCCGTGCCGACCTCGGCGGAGCCGTCGTCAGCGTGCATACACCGCGACGAAGTCACGACTCGAGGGCCGCAAGTAGCGGTACGGGTCGGGGCGTTGGTCGCTGGTCAGCAGATGCGGTACGGGCGAACCGGTCGCTGGGTGCGTGTAGGTCATGTAGCTCGTCCAGTCACGGTTGATGTCCAGTTCCATCGCCCGGACCGCACCCGCGACCTGAAGCAGGTGCGCAAGCGAGCCCACCGAGAGCGCCGGGCCGACGACCGACACCAGCGAGCCGTCGGCGCGGATGCCGAGCCCGCTCCGCCAGACGTATGCGGCGTTACCCACCGTCCGCCCCCACGTGCTGGTGTTCTGCGACGCAACGGTGTTCGAGACCACGCCGCCGTCGATGAGGAGGTCGAGATTCTGACGGACAGCGGCGATGCCGGGCGGTACCGCGTTGCCATGTGTCCAGGCGCGGACGTCGACCCGACCGTCGTTCAGTACTACGAGCGACGCGGCACCGTTGCGGAGCTGTCCCACCTGCCGCCCGTTCTGCCAGTAGCCGCCGCGGGCGTCGTTGAGGCGGAACCCGGAGTTGAACGTGGCCAGCAGGCGACTCGAACCCTTCGCCGGAATACGGTTGTCCTGCGACCAGCCGGTCCCGCCGGGTTGATTCAGTCCGGGATGCAGCACGAACCGGACCAGCGATTGGTCCATCAGAGCGATGCCGACCAGGTAGCTGGTGTGCCGCGAGTCCGGTCGGAGGAAGGCGGCACGGATCGCCGGATGACCTCCTACCGACTTCAAGTCCTGCCACTGACCTTCGCCTGGCAGCGCAGGACTCAGCTGCGCAGCCAGGGGCGCAGGTGGCGCGGGCGCATGGGTCGCGGTTGCGCGCCGTCGCAGGCTGGATGCCGGTGGGGTGCCGTGCTGCGGGTCCACGGCCACCCGCGGGATCCCGCCGGCCGGTGCGCCGCCCACGGCGGGCGGATTGCTCGTATAGCTCAATTGTTCGAGCCAGCTGACGACAGCACCGAGCCCGTGGTCGCGTCCCCACTCGGCGAGACGTGCAGCAGTGGTGTCCGAGCCCGGTGCCAGTAATGCTTCGCTGATCGACCAGGCGACGGGAATCGCGAGACACAGCACAATTACCAAGGACCAACGACGGAGCCGACGGAGTCGACGTCGACGGGCGATGGGCTTTGTGTGGGATGGTCGCGAAGGCAGGCGGGAGTCGACCTCTCCACGACGCCTGCTGGATTCTTTGACCGGCACCAGTTCCCCTTCAGCCATCGGCAGTGAGTGCACCACGCTCTTCGCGTGACCGTAGAACAGCCGCACTGAGCGGAACCTGAGACCGTATGCGGCGGTCGGGGCCCTCGACGGGTGCGTGTAGGTGTCCGGCGCGCAGCATCGTGCGGACTTGCGCGTCCTCGCTGCTTAGTGAAGCCTTACCATGTCATCGTCGGTGTCGTGAGTGAAGGGATGCAGTGCTCCATGGGATTGTCGAAGACCTTGCTACTGGGTTTCATCGCCGGCGTCACGATCCTCCTCGGGATGCCGATCGGTCGGCTCCGCCGACCGATGCCGAGTCTGCGGGTCTTCCTCAACGCGACAGCGGTCGGCGTGCTGCTGTTCCTCGTCTGGGACGTGTTCTCCGCAGCCTGGGAGCCGATCGACGCCGCGCTGGGCGCGGCCCACGACCGCACGGGCGGCTATGCCCCCGTCGCCGGGTACGGCGCGCTGTTCGCCGGTGGCCTCGCCGCCGGCCTGCTCGGTCTCGTCGCGTACGACCGGTACCTGGTCCGCCGTTCGACCCGCACCTCTGCAACCTCGGTCGGCCCGGGCGCGATGTCGGTGGACGAGCGACGTCATGGGGGATGGTCCGTCGCGACCTGGTCGGCGGGGCGCAGGCTCGCGCTGCTGATCGCCGTCGGTATCGGTCTGCACAACTTCGCCGAGGGGCTTGCCATCGGCCAGTCCGCCGCGAGTGACGAGATCGGTCTGGCCACCATGCTCGTGGTGGGGTTCGCGCTTCACAACGCGACCGAAGGTTTCGGGATCGTGGCCCCTCTTGCGGCCGAGCAGGACGCCGATGGTCGGCATGTGCGTCCGAGCTGGCGGTTCCTGCTCGCGATGGCCGCCATCGGCGGCGGGCCCACCTTTCTGGGTACCTGGGTCGGCCACGGCTTCACCAGTGAGCCGGTCTCGGTGGTCTTCCTGACTCTGGCCGCTGGCTCGATCATCTATGTCGTCGCGCAACTGTTGGGGATCGCCGCCCGGGCCAAGCGCTCCGACCTCGTCGCTTACGGCCTGCTGCTCGGACTCCTGGCCGGTTTCGCCACTGACGCCATCGTCACTGCCGCGGGAGTCTGACCGACACGGACTCCGGGCCGCGCTGACCGACTCGGCGCGAACGTGCTGCGTTGATGCAGCCGTCACGTGGGCGGCACCACGGTGGTCCGGCCACATCGTCCTCTAGGCGAGCACCTCCTGCCTCGCCGAGAAATAGTTTCCTTTTCGTACGGGGATGATGGTCCGATACCTGCGCATCAGGCGGCTGCGGTGCTGTCCCCGGCTTGCCGCCTTTCGTCCCTGGCGGCGGCCTCTCGTTCAACGGAGGCTGAACTTGCTTCCGCCGAACGTGCGTGCGCTTTACGCCACGAGATGAAAGAGACACTTGTCGCGACGACCACCAGACGCGCTGCCTCTCGAGGCCGAGGTGCCCGTTCATGCAGCAGTGAGTTCGTGATGCAGTTCTTGGAGTATGCGGGACAGGATCCGGGAGATCTGCATCTGTGACACGCCGATCTGCTCGGCGATATCGCTCTGTGAGAAGTCTTCGAAGAAGCGCAGGTAAAGAATTCGGCGGTCTCGTTCCGGTAGTCGTCGGACGGCGGACGCAAGCGGTATCCAATCCTCGGCCGGAACGCCTCGCGCCTCGTCTTGCAGGTATCGCTCGGCGACGTGGGTAGGGGCGGAGGGCGCGGCGTCGAGCGAGAGTGCCCGATACGCCGCACCGGCATGTAGTGCTGCCTTGACGTCTTTCACCGGCAGGTCGAGAAGGGTGGAGAGGTCGGTCGGTGTCGGAGCCCGGCCGCTCTGTTGGCTGAACTCGGCACAGGCGGTGCGGATCATCAGGTGCTGTTCCTGCAGAGCGCGCGGGACCCGGATCGCCCACGTCGTGTCGCGGAAGTAGCGCTTGAGCTCACCACGGATCGTCATGACCGCGTACGGGGTGAAGTCGACGCCGCGTTCTGGGTGGAAGCGCTCGACGGCGCCGACGAGTCCAAGTCGTGCGACCTGGATCAGGTCGTCCATGCTCGGACCTCGACCGCGGTATCGCCCGGCGAGGCGTGACGCCATCGGCAGGTACGCCTCGATGATCGAGGTACGGCACTCGCGGGCCTGCTCGCTGTCGTGCGGCAGTTCGGCGAGGGCGCTGAACAGTTCATCGCAGTTGGTACTCGGGTGGGTCGACAGGGAAACGGACACAATGCGCCTTCGCAACGTCGGACGAGACGGCACGGCTGTCGGTTCAACCGAACAACGACGCTAGCCGTACCCACACGAGGACGTCAGCACCCTTTGGGGTGGTCCTCGAGCCCATGCCCACCATGCAGATCGCGATGACCCTGGCGGGGTGACGCCCGTGCTGATAGCACCGCGAGGAAACCTCCGTTGGGGTGGAGCGCGGTGTGTCGTCGTGGCGGTAGCTTCGCTTCGCCGGTCGAACAATGCGCCGGGTGCCGTTCGGCCGCGCGCAGACCTGCAATCTCCTCGCAGCGGCTCGAATCGAAGGACAGGTCTTCAAGCAGCACATCGGGGAATCGGGGACCAGCAGCCCTCCTGAGCAGTGCCTTTGCGAGGGCGGCACGACGCCGCTCGGGTCGTCGACGACGCAGCGTTACCTAGGAGTAGGTGTGACTGATCGCTTTGTAAGCAACATTCGGAAGAGCTCCGCACCTGTCCACTCATCTGCGCGGACGTGGGACGCGCTGATGAGTGGACAGGTGCCTATCCGGCAACCGTCGCCCCCGACAGCTGGGGCAGCACCTTGGCTGTGGCCGCGCTCGTCATCGCTTTGATGCTTTTTGGTCTGCTTCTGTCGTGAGACCTCGCCGGCCGACTGGTTGACTCCGTGCTCGTCGAAGCCAGGTGCCGCGCCGTGGTGTAGAAAGTCTCTGCCAGTACGTCTATAGGCAGTGACTCCCTACGCGTTAGCTCCGGCAAACTGATCCTTCTCGCCGACCTCAACGAGGCCGCCGCCCAAGCCGCCGCCACCGCGCTGCGTAGCGTCGGGTACGAGACACAGTCTGCGCACGTCGATGTCTCGTCCCAGCGTTCAGTGCAGGCCCTGGCAGCGAGAGCCGCCAACCTCGGCCCGGTCGTGCACGTCGTTCACACGGAGGCCTGTCTCCGGCCCAGGCTTTACCGAGGACATCATCGCCGTCGACCTCGTCGTCACGGCGCATGTGCTCGAAGAATCTGCGGGGGTCATGGCCACCTCACTGAGCCCAGGCATCATCATGACGCCGCTGGCCCAGGATGAGCTCAACGGTCCCGGCGGGGCGGGATACCGGAAGATGATCAGCACCTCTGCCGCGGGTCGCGTCGCACCCCCGACGAGATTGGTGCCGCCGCAGCATTCCTGCTCGGAATCGACCCGGCCTTCATCACCGGCTCTGACCTCCTCATCGACGGTGGTGTCGTACCCGCAATAGCCACCGGTCGGTACGAACTGACGCTTGGCGGCTGAGCCCGGGCACGCGACGTCAGATCTCCGGCTGAGGGGGCAGTTCCTTAGCGCTAATCAGCAAGACGTATGGTGAGCTCCACGGCCCATCGGGTCTTGCGAGGTTCGGTGCGAGGGTCGGTGAGGTAGGTCTCGGTCCGGCAGCCGAACTCGTCGCCAGTGTCGATCATGATTCGATCGAGCGCGTGTCCTTGCGTCTTCGCCCAGTCGAGAAGGGCTCGATTGGCGCGCAGCGAATGGTCGCGATACGTCAGGGTCGCGTACCGTCCGGCGGGCAACGTCCCAGGGTGGACCCGGTGATCTCCCGCGTGAACGATCTCGGTCACGCCGACCTCGATGTCCATCGGCCCGGTCATGTCGATCACGTGCAGGCGCAGGAAGAAGTGGCCGACGGCGTTGATGTCGTGCTCGTCGAGCCACGTTACGAGCTCGGTGAGTAATCGATCGCGGTAAGCCAACATGCCGCGGAACGGGACGATGGTTCGTATCCCAAGAGTTGCCACGTCGCCGCGCGTCTCCACCGACGGTCCGGCCAGGACCTCCACTGCGGATCCCCTCTGCGCTCGTCCTGCAGATCAGATGCATGATCCTGCCAGAACAAGCACCCAGACGGAGGCTCCGCTCTGATGACGACCTGAAGCGCACGTCGGCTCGTCGGCTCGGCAGACGTCGGAGACGCCGGCAGTGCACACAGTGGTCGCCAGCGGCCGGTTCTTATTAGGAGTTGCGCGGCCCGTGGCGTTGGTAGGTTCGAATGATGATCTATCAGCATCCGTTGGCGTACGTACTCGGGATGGAAGGCTATGCGCTGTTGCGGGCATGGTCGGGCGAGTTCGATGAGGCCTACGTGAAGGCTCGGCTCGCTGAGATCCGGCAGCTGCTCGACGAGCCGCAATTGGTCGGACACCCGGGTGTCTCAGTGGCGCGCGGTACGTCTGAGGTGGGTTACCAGCAGTACTCAAGAACCTACGACGAGCCGGGCAACGGGCTCTTCGATGTGGACGAGCCGTTCTTCCACGAGATCCTCGACCACGTCCCCGCCGGCGTAGCACTCGATGCCGCGTGCGGGACTGGCCGCATTGCCGCTTACCTCGTCGAGCAGGGGCATCAGGTGGTCGGTGTGGACAGTTCGCCAGACATGCTGGATGTGGCTCGAGGCCGGGTTCCACTGGCGAAGTTCCTGCTGGGCGAGCTGCAGGAGTTGCCTGTTGCTGACGAGTCGATCGACATCGTCACGTGTGCGTTGGCGCTGGCGCATCTGCCCGGCCTGGGACGGGCCATGGGCGAGTTCGCTCGCGTGCTTCGTCCAGGTGGACACCTCGTCATCTCAGATGCGCACCGCGATCTGGTCTTCCGCGGTGTCATTGTGCCTTCCATGGGGCCAGATGGTGAACCCGGCTTGGTGCCCACCTTCCTCTACTCAGCCGGCGACTATCTGCGGGCGGGCTTATCGGCTGGCCTGATCGCACGGCGGTGTGAAGAACCCTCGATCGAGCCAGGAGGCACGGAAGCGGATCACGAGGAGTACTCGCCGCCGGTACCTGGGCAGATGGACCCCGGTCCATGGGAGAACTGGCCATTCACCCTTCAGTGGCTGATCCCCGATGTCGACCATTCGCTCACAGGTTCGGTCGCGATCCTCTGGCACTTCCAGCGCCCCGAATCCTAGAAGGATTGCGCCATACCCAGACGCCATTGGCGGGTCCGTGCGGTGCGTGCAGTCCGCGACGACGACTGATCCATGGGGAGACGTCACGTTTGATCTACTGCTGACAGGCGTGCGTACGCGACGCGCGGCTAGGTGGCCGGCTCAGGGACGATCATCCAATCGGCCCGACTGACGCGCGTGTTCGTGGCAGCGGACGACGGGGATCGATCCGCATTCTGGGCTTGCGAAGGGCCCGATCTTGCGCACGCAAGCGTGGAGTCGCGCGACCATGAAGCGCTCCGGATGACCGCGAGTTACTCCGCGATATTGCACGCCGAGTGCACGCGCTGCTGTGGCGCGCCGCCGCTTTCCGAGTGTGTGGATGTCGTTCACCAGCGTGCGGATCCGTTCTCGCCGTCAGTGTCGTGAGCGTCGAGGGACGGTCGTCGAGGCTCGCTTCGGGGGACGGGGTCTGGTCGCTCCTGCACGTCGCGATGAGCAGCGTCAACCCGTGGGCGGACGGACATCCCCGACGACGAATGGATTGCCAAGGAATCCGTTGCCGAGTTTGGCGCATGAGCTGGGGATCACGGCATCGGGAGGAAGACCCACCGAGCCACCGCCGAGAATGATGCGCTCGCCGATGCGAAAGCTGGCGCCGCGGTACTCGATGTGATCGGAGTGCCACGAGGTGTCAGGCGTTGGGAAGATAACGAAGTCTGGCGGGGTTGCCGCCCCGTTGGCGCCGCTGGTGATGACAAGGCAACCGTCCACGACTTGGAGCACGCCGTCCATCCCAGCCTGGAAGGAAATGTTGGGTGCAGGGCCGGAACCCTGCGGGTAGGTCGCCATCGGGGACTCGCCCGAAGCGGCCTGGTCGTGTGTCGCGCGCACCGTGAGGAAGGTGGCCGGGATGATGACCGCGGCTACGAGCGCGGCGATCAGGACTCGAGCAGCTGACCTGCGGGTTCGCCGTGTCGCGGGCGTGCCGGTTCGTTGTCGCAGGGTGCGGGGAGCGGCTTCGGCTGCCTGCGCGAAGGTCTGCCGGAGCCGATCGGCCAGGTGATCGTCATCGAGTTGGGTCGTGGTGCTCAGTCCTCGTCAGTCGTGGTGGTGAGGTTGATGCGGAGGACGGCGAGTCCGCGGTGGACGAGCGAGCGTGCGGTGGATTCGGCGCAGTCGAGGATCGTCGAGATCTCGGCGAACGAGAGATCTTCGTAGAAGCGCAGGACGAGTGCTGCGCGTTGTCGTCGGGGCAGCGATGTGCAGGCGGCCCACATGTCGTGGTCGAACGGATCCGAACCCGACCATCCGTCGAGATCACCCTGCGAGGTGTCGCTTCGTCGCGGTTCTGGTGTGGGTGTTTCGCGTCGTCGTGTGCGTCGCCATCGAGAGATGTGCGCGTTGGCGATCATGCGTCGCACGTAGGCGTCGACGTCGCGGCTAGCGCTAACCGTGGGCCACTTGCCGTAGGCGGAGGCGAGGGCGTCCTGGACGGCGTCTTCGGCGTCTTGACTGTGGCCGGTGACGAGGTATCCGTAGCGGAGGAACGCCGCGACCCTTGTCGACGCCCACGCATCGAAGCTGGCGGTGTCGCCGAACTCCTGCGTCATCGGATCTCCCGTCGCCATACCTACAGACGCTGACCGGGTACGAAACGTTGCACACGAGCGTGACCGGCGTCGACGACTCTCTTTGCATCTGGCTGGACGCTCAGCGGGCGCAACGACCGGACCACGCTGACCTGACCCTGCAGGTTTGTGTGGAGCGGACGACGGGGATCGAACCCGCATTCTGAGCTTGGGAAGCCGATGGTGTGGCGTCTTGTCAGGCTGTTTCGAGCCGGAACCGTGGACTGGAGATGCCTGGAATGGACTCGTTAGGACCTGGTTAGTGGCCCGTGTGTGGCCCAACAGGGCGACGTCGTAGCCATGAGACCTGCCTGGTGTGGCCGTGGTCGTTGTCCATCCCAGGCACTGCGGGCGTACCTGACTCCGCTGTTCGCTGATGCGGTCGCCTAAGTTGGTGAACGTGGCCGCGTACGCAGGGGACCCGGAGTCGAGCTTGCGGGCGCTGCGCGCGGCCATGGAGTCTTTGTTGATGACGGTGCATGCGAGCTCGTCGGGTAGCTGCGGGATCAGCAGGACATCGGCGTCCGGGTCGTCGATGAGTTCGCGGACGAACCTCTCCGCGTAGGCCAGCGACGCACGAACCTGCGGTCCGTCGTCGAGCTGCACCTGCCAGCGGCCCTCGTGACGCGTGACGACGACCACGACGAACCGGCGGTTGCCAGAGGTGGTCGCCACGGTCGATGCCGGCGGCCGCTCGAGCGGAGGAGCATGGCCGGTGGCCATCCATAGAGAGTCGATCGGGCCGCTCAGCAGGTGCTTGGCTTACTCCCGGCGCAGCCCCATCAGGTAGCCGATGTCGGCCGCCGCGATGCCAGCCGCATTCAGAGCGCGAGCGGTGATGCGGCGCAGCCTGATGGCCTCCACGGACTTCGCGTCGGACTGCTCAGCGAGCTCGACGGCGTCGGCGCACAGGTCCTCAAGGCCGCCCAGGCTTACCTGGACGTCGGGCTCGACGTCGGGGCCGGCCAGGCGCCGGGCGATCTTGGGGGCCTGCCGCAGTGTCTCGCAATGGCTCGAGCGGCCGTCGGGGGCAGTGAGCTGCCAGTGTCCGTCCAGCGGCGTTGCGGTGACGGCCACATCCAGCATGCCCCGAGGGTAGGTGTATCGAGGTCGGTAGCACCGACCCTCTGTGGACGGCGGTTTCGCGAATCGATACCGCTCTGTGATGTATGACAAGCGCTCTTCAGCCACGAAGACGTCGTAGCGTACGGGTCGCAAAGCCAGCCTCGCGCTGTTGCGATGTGCGCCTTGTCGGTAGTCGCTGCGATCGTCTTGAGATGGGAGTGACTTGCTACCGGACATGGATGGTTGGCTGTTGCCCGCTGGGCGGCATCCGGCAACCCTCGCCCAGATCGAGGAACGATTCGTTCGCGAAGCTCCGTTTCCAGACGACAGGCGACCGCTGTTCGATGCACTGCAGCTGTACGCCGATCGCGTCTGGAAGGTGGCCGGGGACGCTCCGCTGTGGGTCAATGGAGGCTTCGTCACACACAAGCCGTGGGCGGCGCCCGAGGACATCGACGTGGTCTTCGTCCTCACCGCGCGGCAGGCTCGGGACACGCCAATGTTTGTCCTGGGCCCGCTCTGCTCGGCCAAGTTGCCTAGTGGTGGAAAGTCGAAGGCGATGGGTGGGTTGATAGACGGCTTCTGCATCGACGGTCGCGCCGCCCTCGAAAGATATTGGGACGGACTCTGGTCATCGGTCACCGACGAGCACAAGGTTAAGATCGAGGGCTTGGTGAAGGGATACCTGGAGGTGCGACGAAGTGAGTAGCAGCTCGTCGACCACCGCTGACCTCGCCAGCCAGCTTCGTGCTGCGTGGGAGTCGACGCGCTCCGATTCCGAGCTCGATCTCCTCATGCGTGAACAGCTCGAAGCGTCGGCGGTCGGCATCCCTGCGCTGGAGTCTGTCCTCGTCGAGATGAAGTCGATCGAGGCACGAACGCAACTCGATCTTCATCTCGACGGAGACAACGTGCAAGGTCACTCCACGGACGCGGAGCGGTTCGGGAGCCTCGTGTCTCGCGCTGCGACGGCTGTGAAGGAGATCGTCAAGACCAACACTGGCAGACGGCGATTGCCCGCTCGGCTACTGATTGAGGCTCCGACTCCCGGCTCAGTGCGCGTTGTGCTGCGCGAGCCGGACCTCGAGGCCGATAGCGACCAAACGGACGACGCGGAGTTCGCGGAAACCGCCGAAGGCGTGGCCTTGCGCCAGCTCGGCTCTCTCTTGGCACTGGCGTCAATCAGAGACGTACGGCCGGACGAGTCCGACTTAGGCGCCGCGTTTATCCGAGTCTCGCCGGCTGCCCGCGTTCAGGTGCGCGAACTGGCGAAGACGGTGTTGGCGGCGCGCTGGATCGTTGTCGGCGAGGTCAGGGCGCCGATGAGGGTTTCGGCACCGTTCGAGTTTGACGCGCTCGCGGCGCAACGGCTGATCGAAGCTGCTGATTCGAAGACTGAAACCAGCGAGTCCATAGTCCAACGAGGTGTTGTGGACGGCTGGATCTGGTCGCAGTCAGTCATGGTGTTCCAGCCAGAGAACGGCAGACATTTCAGGGCGGTCGTTCCGGAAGACCTGCAGTCCAGGGCGGCTGAGCTGGTCCAAGCCCATGAAGCCGTCACTGGTCGATTCACGGTCGTCACGGTCATGGCGCGAGGTAGCTCAGGCTCAGCAGTCGCTCGGAGCTTCGCCCTGGAGTCGATTGAAGAGGCGTCCATGTCTCGCGCCGATTCAACGCTGGACACGTTGCTCTGAGTGTGCGTTTGAGATACCCGACGGTGAACGCGTCGCACTCCGGGACCTCCGCAGGACCAGCTCGGGACCAGAATGGGTGTCCATAGGTGACACCCGGGTGCATGGTCGAACTACAGAGAATCGCCTTGCAGACAAGCGATTCACGCTGGAGCGGACGACGGGGATCGAACCGCATTCTGAACTTGGCAAGCCGATGTTGTCACGTGGTTAGCGCCTGATCTGCGCGTGAACCGTGGCCTGGAGATGCCCAGAGTTGACTCGTTAGGACCCGGCTAGTGGCCCGTTCGTGACCCGACACCGCGCGCCGTGGAGTGCCGTGTTCGGGCCGCGAACGACTCCGTCGGTTTCCAACGTCACCCGCTATCGCGGCCCGGCAGTCACGCTCCTTGCAGGAACGCTTCGTACGGTTCCTTCGCGTCGTCGGTGACAGTCGGGCGAACATTGGTGTAGCGCCTATCGGTCCGGTCCCGTTTGGGCGCCGAGAGCCAGTACTCATCGCCGGTGTCGGTGTCGACGAAGTTGGCGTCGAGGCCTTGAGCTCGGCGGAGGGTGTGGCCATTGAAGTACGCGGTGTTCCAGGTACGAGAGAAGTCGACCCAGCTGACCCACGCCGGCCCGCGGTCACTGTCGTGTCCGGTCTTGAGCTGCACGTATATCACCCGTTGAGCCATGCGATCACGCTAGACGGCCCATCGGCATGTCGAGCTCGCTTTCCGAGTCCGTGGGAGCAGCTCGTTCATACGTGCGTACAGCACGTTCGTGTGATCGCCGGTTGTGCGTACGGGGACGGACGCGAACCTGGACGGATGGTGGCGACTGAGACTACAAATGAGACTCGGCATGTGGCCGGGTTAGAGGTCGCGTGAGGAGCCATCGGTAGCGCCGAAGTCGTCGTGGCGGGTGTAGTCCCGAAAGCCGAAGCGCGGCGGATCGCTGGTTCGAACATTGCGTGCAGTAGATGACGCGGACACAAGGGAGGAAGGCTTTCGTGACGAACACGTCGCCGATATCCGTCGGTGCACTCACGATCATGGCGGCCAAACCGCGCGCCCTCGCGCGCTTCTATTCTCGATTCCTGCGGTGGCCCTACATTCGCGAGGAGGAACCGTCTGCCCCCGATCCGCCCGAGGCCGGGTATGCGCTTGTCTGCCCACCCGAAGGCGTTACCTCTCCTGCACTGAACTTCGACTACCAGCCGTTCTTCCAGCGACCGAGCTGGCCCACGATCGCCGGAGCGCAGACCTCGACGATGCACCTCGACGTGGCCGTCGACGAGCTGGACACCGCGGTCGCTTGGGCAATCAAGTGCGGCGCCACCCTCGCCGACACCCAACCGAACCCCGGCGGGCACCGTGTCGTTATCGACCCGGAGGGTCACCCGATCTGTCTCTGCTTGTAGTAAGCCCGTAGCAGTTGTGCTCGGGAGTCTGGGCGCTCGACCCTGCGATCCGTAGTTGGAACGATACGTCGCCGGGCGTCGCCGGGAGTCGGCCGGAACGCTCGCCTGAGCTCGATGTGTCGCCCGGCGTCGCCTGGAGTCGTGCCGCGTTGCTGTCCCCGCTGCTGTCAATGCCGCCGGGTTGCACCGCACTCACGGGTGGTTGCTCGTCTCGGCGGCGATGCGTTGGAACATCGTGAGGTCGCGCAACTGCGCGGACTTTGCACTGATGGCCGCGCACGGGTGTACCTCAAACGCTCGGTGCAGGCCGTCCAGCACCACCCAGCGACCATGGCGTCCCGTATGACGATCGCTGAGCGGGACGTTTCAGCGGCGTCGTCTGGGACCAGTCCTGCGATTGGTCAGGAGTCGGGGGTGGGCTCGCCGAGTCCCGGTGCCAGGATCTGGTCGTGGAAGCGCTGCTCGTGCTGGGACCTGGCGACGCCGGAGAGTTGCTGACCCTGCAGCGGGCTGCCTACGTCACCGAGGCGCAGGCGCACTGCGACCTCGACCTGCCGCCCCTGCGACAGTCGTTGTCGGAGCTGATCGAGGAAGTGAGCGATCCGGAGGTGTTCGCGACTGGCTGGCGGGACGAGGCGGGTCGCCTCGTGGCCGCCGTGCGCATCCGCGTGCGGCGGTGCGCACCTACCGTGGCTGAGGTGGGCCGACTCACCGTTGTCCCTGACCGCCAGGGCCAGACACTCGGGAGCAGCCTGCTCACGGCCGCCGAGCGTGCACTGCCCGTCAGCGTCACCGACCTCAGACTGTTCACCGGCGACCGCAGCGAAGGCAACCTTCGGCTCTACGCCCGGCTGGGTTACACCGAGACGCACCGCGAGGTGACGCCCGCCGGCTACGCCCTCGTCCACATGACCAAACAACGCCAGCAACCCACCTCGTCATGACACCAAGCGACGTTCGCAGGGTGATCGTCCCCGCACACATCCGACTGACGATCCCCTGGCGGCGCCGTTTGATGCCTGGTGAACGATGGACCAACGGGTCACTGATGCGGCTCCGCGTCGGTGATGCAGGCCGGCGTGAAGGCGCCGCCAAGCGGGTATTCCCCCGATAGGCATGCCGGACCATCCGGCTGCCGTCCACCGACCTCGGAGGAAACCATGCCGAACCAGCCCCGTACCGCCGACGTCCGGCAGCCGGTCACCGACGACAGCATCAAGGTCCGGCACCTGAGCCACTACCAATTTTCCTGGACCGCCCAGGAACCGGGTGAAGCCGGTGTGTTCACCCTGCAGCTGGTCCTCGACCAAGGCGCGTG